>OIYV01000045.1_pt1 | contig 88777 bp, 83 predicted proteins | sample 1588251 | NCBI WGS metagenome assembly OIYV01 (sample SAMN03283282) | human gut metagenome | biome: human-associated habitat; material: feces | host: Homo sapiens | place: Peru | collected 2012
ACGCCGCCCTCTTACGAGGTCGGTGGCATCGCCAAAAGGATAAAAACCGCTCGCCGTTTCACGGCGAAAAACCAAACCCGGTAGGGACGTGATAATTCACGTCCGCCCATAATTGCAATACCATATTGAATATCAACCATTTGACACGGATATAACGTGTCGAAAGCACTGAAAAACTATAAATATAGTGAATGAAATAAAGATTTTGTGGAGACTTGTAGCCGTTGGAAACGGCTCTAAAATCCCTCATTTCGACTTTTTCAGTGCTTTCGCCGAAGGCATGTCCCTACGTGATGATGTTTATTTTAATTGGGTTTAATTGGGTTTTAATGGATTGAATTGGTGTTTTTTCCGCTAAATGGGTGAGGTTTTACCAATGAAGGGGGATGGGGAAAACGAAAGCACCGACTAAATTTGGGGGGATTTAGTCGGTGCTTTGGAACGTTTTAGTATTTCATTACTTGCTATTGGGCGGTTTGTAGGATGATGTTGATGAGGGAGGTGACATCGGTCACGTTGAGGATGCCATCGCCGTCGAAGTCGTAGACATCGTCCTTTTCCACTGTGCCGAGGATCATGTTGATGAGGCTTGTCACGTCGGTCACATCATATTTCTTTTGGTCAGCCTTTTGCGTCACCTTCAGGGTGATGGTGTCGTAGCCGTCGGTGAGTGTGATGTTGGCTGTGCGGCTCTCCATACCAGCCGGCAACGCATCGTAGCCGATTTTGAGGGTATCTACCGTCAAACCGTTCTGCTTATTCATGATTCGGCACCAGTTGGCATCCACCACAGGGTCTTTATAGCCAAAGAGCGAGAAAATCTGCTGCTCTGCTACGCCAGCCGTGGCAGGAACCACGATTTCATCGGTGCCAACGGGCAACGTGGTAATCACGGAGTGCGCCACCATCGGGAAGATGTAGAAACTGGTTTGGCCGCCGTCGCCACCTTGGAAGTAGCCTGTGAGCGGTTGCCATTTGCCCTTTTTCAGCATGTAGGCGGTGTTGCCTTCGTTGCGAAATTTCGCCATGGCGAACGACACGTTGCAAGAGTCGTTCCACTCTGGAATACCGTCGATGGTGAACCAAAACTCATCATCTACCACCTGTGGATTGAACTTAAATTCGGTGCCCACAAGGTTGGAGCCGCCCACCTCCAGTTCAAAGGTGCGCCACCATGCCGATTCGAGTTTCTCGCCCGGCAGTCCGTTTTCGCTCTTGCGCAAATGCACGCCCACGTTGGCGATTTGGTCGGCAATGTGGGTGGCTTTGTTGGTCACGAAATAAACGTATGCGCCATACACCACCATCGGACGCGAGGGCTTGGAGAAACGCTCGCCATACTCGGTAACGCCCATCTGGTTGCTGCCGGGGAATGTGCCGTTGCCCAAGTCGTAGGTGATGGGGCGGTCGTCGGGCAGAAGATTATTGATCACCGCCTCGTATTCAACCTGCACATCCATCTTATCTTCGCTTTTACCGTGCTTATTCTCCACTTGCAGACCCACGCTTTGCTTGTGGAGGAAGTCGTAACTCACCTTGGGGCTTTGCTCGGTGGAAGCGGCTGGCGATGCGCCAGTGAAACTCCAGTTCCACTTGTTGGGGAAACCCTCGGAAGCATCGGCGAATTGCACCGAAGCCAGCGGAGCCACCAATGGCAGATGGCTTGAAGCCTCGCGGAAGGTGGCTGGTGGCATGATATGCGCCACTGGAGCCTTGCCGGTCACGGTCACGAAGCCCTCGCGAGTGACTGCCGACGTATTGCCTTGCACATCAATCACCTCAAGACTCACGTTATAGGTGCCGTCTTCCTTATAGTAAACTTGCGGATTTTGCTCGGTAGATGCCGATGGAGTGCCGCCGGGGAACGCCCATTGCCACTTCACTGGCGCACCTTGCGAGAGGTCGGCAAACTTCACCACTTCGCCAGTGGCCACGTTCACGCCGTCGATTGAAGCCACGCCTGTCACTTCCAAGCCGTCGATGGCGTAGTCGGCCATATATCCGCCCGTCTTAAACTCGTCGGTGGTGCCTGGGCCGTAGGTGAAGCGGAATTTCACCGATTTACCGGCAAATGCGCTCAAATCAGCCTCAACTTGGTGCCAAATGTTGCCCGCGTGCCCCGATTCCATCGTGCTATTCCACAAATCGGTGGAAGTGGCGAAATCGTCGGTGGATACGCTCAACGTGAGCACGGCGTAATCGTTCATCGCCTCGCTATACTTCACATAAGCGTGGAATGTGCCGTTCGACGGCACGCTCACACCCGCACTGGTGGCATAAGCCACGGCACGGCGAAATATCTGATAAGGGCCCTCCACATAGAGCGACTGCACATCGGCGGCATCGACGGCGTTGAAGCCCTTGTTTTTCAACGACCATTTCACATATCCAGAGGGGTCGTTGGTAAGTGCCCAACTCGATGCGCCTTGGTCGAAATTATCGCTCCAAACGGCGGTTTGCGATGATGCGCCTTGCACACTAAATGCGGCTTTCAGCTCGCCACTCGCATTTGCACGCACACGCTTAGGCATTGCCACGTTTGCCGCCTGCTCCACCTTCACAGGAGAGAACGACGGCCGCTCTGCCGCATTGCGTACAGGTTCTGCCACCTGTGCTTGCAGCGAGAGGGCGGCAAGCACAAGGGCAAAGGAAGATAAAAAGGTTTTTTTCATGCTTTATTTTACTGTAATTTTTCAATTATCATTTCACAAACTTCACATGGCTCACCTTGCCGTCGGCGGTGACGATAGAGGCGATATACACGCCTGAACCGAGGTGAGAGAGGTTGAGTTGGGCCTCAGCGTCGGCAGCAGCCACCACCACGCCATTCACAGCCACCACGGTCACATGGGCTGGCTGGGCGAGCATCAGGCTTTGAGCCGCGCGGTCGTAGTAGTTGATGCCCAAACCGATGGTCTCGGTGATGCCGGTAGGCACGGTGCACTCAATCTTCACATTCTTGATAGAGATACCCCAAGGGCTGGACGACATCTGCTTGAAACCGATGTTGTAAATGCCTGCGGCATCGATGGTGAAGTTGACGGTGCGGGTTTCGTACATGGCGAATGCGATGTCCTTGTCGGGATATTGCGCCAGTGTGGCGGCGTTGGCGTAGTCGCTATTGTTGGCAAGCACCACATCGTAGGCATCGCCATAGCGATAACTGTAGCCGTGCACATCGTAGGTGAGCATGTGTGTACCCTGCACGGTGCGGAATGGAGGTGTGAAAGCAGCATCGCCAGCCTTTGCGCTGAAGCCCGATTCAATGGCTGTGTTGCGGGTGCTGTAACTCCAAGTCTTGCTGTCGCCATCAGCGTCGTAGAATGACCAGATAGCGGCATCGTCGGCGTTGTCGAGGGTGGTTTCGTATGGGAGTTCGAGCGCATCGCCAAGCACGAGACCATTGGTCAGCGCCGCCTCGCTCACTTGTTCACCCACCTTTGCCACGATAGAATAACTATATTTTGCGAGTGACAACACGGCATTGTCGGTGAAAGTGGTAGCCTTCACGCCCTCTGCCACCACAGTCTCGTCGGGCAGACGAGTGATAGTGTAGCCCAATGCCTCGGTGTCGATATAGCCACCGTTCACGCCAGCAGTCACAGCATCGAAAGTGACCACAGGTTTACCATCGCTCAAAGCCAAAGCGGCGTTAGCAGGAGCGGCAGGAGTGTCGGGACCCACCCAAGCGCTGGTCACGGTTGCATCTTCGCTATTCATTTCATCGGCGTAAGCAACCAGTGTGTAGGTGTATTTGCCCGGCTCGTTCACATTATCGGTATAGGTGCTGGTTGCGCCCATTTGTGGCGTGTTGATAATGGTCACCAAATCGCTGCCACGGAACACTTCCACCTTGTCGAGTTTGGCGAGGTCTAAGCCGCTCACAGCCTTCGATGGGTTCACCCAACTCAATTCCACAGCAAGCGCGCCCTTAGCGGCTGGAACGGCCTTCAAATCGCTCACAGCGGCAGGAATCACTTGCGCCTCGTCAACGGTAATGTTGTCGATATAGATAGAAGAGTAGGAGTCGGTGGCACCAGTCACGTTGAAACCGAAGTTGAATCCGCCACTCGATGGCGCGGTGAAGTAAGCCGTTTTGCCTTCCATGATGGCCGACTTGATGAGTTCGCCAAAGAGTTCGGTGGTTTGAGCCTCTGGAGTGTCGCCCTTGCCCACATACACGTTCAGTTGCTTGTAGTTTTCAGGCTTTATTGCCTTTTCAAGGCCAGCGTTGAACTTCAATTCGTATGTTTTGCCCTCTTCAAGAATGATTGGAGGGGTGATGAGCCAGTGGTTAGCGGCAGAAGATGTGCCCCAATATTCCACGCACTTCTTCGACGAATTGTAGCGCCATGTGCGTGTGCCGCCAGAGAGGTTGTGAATGGCAAACAGGTCAAGCGATGCGGCTTGGTCGAAAGTTTCGCTATAAGGCACTGGGAAGCCCTCGCCAGCGCGAATTTTCACGGTTTGGGTAGTCGAACGCTTGGTGCTATACTGCGCCTGCACGCCGTAGGTGTAGTTGCCCAACTTGGGCACCACATTCTGGTAGGTGGTGCCGGTGAATGCCTCGTTGAGCACTTCCGAATCGCGGGTGATGCGGTAAGTGACATTTTCAAAATCCACATAACCGCCGTTCTCGCTCTCGGTTGGAGCGGCGAAGGTGAGCGTCACCTTGTCGCCGTCGGCTGTGGCTGCGAGGTCAGAAACTGGTTTGGGGGTGTCGATACCCACCCAACCCGAAGTCACGGTTGGAGCGCCTATGGTGGCGTCGCCGTCTTCATTGTAGGCAACCACGGTGTAGGTGTATTTGCCTGGATTGCTGATGCCCTTGTCCACATAGGTCATCGCCTCGCCCTTTGCGCCAGCCACGGTGCCAAGGTCGGTGGTGCCGCGTTTCAACTTCACGCCGCTGAATTTAGCGAGGTCGTTGCCGTCGCTGTCCTTGGTGGGGTTGGTCCAAGTGAGGGTGGCTTGCAGCGCACCCTTCTCCCCTACTGCCACCGCGAGGTCCGACACCTGTGCTGGCACAGGAGCCACCTTGTTGATCTCGAACTTCTGGAAACCGCAGTCGCCCTGATATCTGGAACTGGTCAGGTGAATGGCAAAATGATAGTCGCCGGCGGTGGTCACAATAATGCTGGCCGTGGTGGCTTTGTAGAGTTTGCTTTGATACGCCTTTTCGGTGACAAACACATTGGTTTGAGCCTCAACTGTAGGCGCATTGCCGTAGGTGAATTGGAACGACTGTTTGTCGTAACTGAAAGTGGAGCGCTGAATCACATAGCCGCTCACCTCATATTTTCCGGCTTCCAAATGCACAGAGGGAGAAATCAGCCAGTCGTTGGCGGCTGCTTTCGTGTCCTGAGGATAGAGTGCTTCGGAGTTGCTGTAGCCCCAAGTGTTGGCACTCGTTGTAGCGTTTGCGTCAATCACCGTCCATTTGGCAAAACTTGCCTCATCGGCGATGTCGAGCGTGACTGGGAAAGTGGTTTGTGCCCAGTTCACAGCGGCAGTCATCACAACTGCTGCCAGTGTCAGTAAACGTTTCATCATAGTAGGTGGTTTTATTAATTGATTATTGTAATTTCCGAGCGATTCACAAGCGATTTTAAGCGAAATCTCTCCACAAGTTACAAAGTTACTATTTTTCCCCCAACCACAAAATTTTTCCCCCAAAAATCCCCCTCCCCCTCGAATTATCGAAATCTCAAAAAATTCGAAAATTCGAAAATCCAAACTCGTTGACCTGTTGACCTGTTGACTCGTTGACACCCAAAAAAAGCGGAGCCTTTTTTGGGGCTCCGCTTTTTTGGTGGGGTATGGGGGATTTAGAATGGAGATACTTCGGTTTCGGTGAATGATTGGAAGAGGGCGTTTGCCAAACTGCTGGCACCGATACGGAAGTATTGGTTGGTGAGCCACTTTTCGCCGAGCACTTCTTTCACCACGGTGTAGTATTTCACTGCGTCGGCAGTGGTACGGATGCCTCCTGCAGCCTTGAAACCGATCATCACGCCGTGCTTTTCGTAATATTCCTTGATGCACTGGCACATCACATAGGCAGCCTCAAGGGTTGCGCCTTCGTAAATCTTGCCGGTAGAGGTCTTGATGAAGTCGGCACCGCTGTACATAGAGAGGATTGACGCACGCTTGATGTTTTCGGCAGTCTTCAGGCAGCCGGTTTCGAGAATCACCTTCAAGTGGTGGTCGCCCATTGTGGCCTTGATTTCTGCGATTTCATCGCACAATTCCTCGTATGCCTCATCGAGATAGTAGCCCATGTTAATCACGATGTCCACCTCGTCGGCACCATCTTCGATAGCGAGGGCGGTTTCTGCCACCTTGGTCTCGATATGAGCCTGTGAAGAAGGGAAAGCCGCACTACAAACGGCGATATTCACGTCGCTCACCTCAAGTGCGCCACGCACCACTTCTGCGAAATTGCTATACACGCAGATGGCAGCCACGTTCTTGTACTGTGGATAGTTGGTCCAGTAGTCGTTCACCTTCTTGGTGAAAGCAGCCACGCTACGTTCGCTGTCGGTGGTGCTGAGTGTGGTCAAGTCCACACAGTTGAGCAGGAATTGATACACTTCCTTGTTATCATTTTCTGCGATATGCTCTTTGAGGATTTTTTCCACTTCAGCAGCCACAACTGCGTCGTTGGTTTCCACCTTGCTCTCGAGGAAAGCCTGTTGATACTTGTTAGGAGTTTCCTTAGAATCGAATTTTTGTTCCATGTTGTATAGTTATTTTATTTTGATAATTTTTCGTTGTTGAGATGACGAAAGGCATCACGGTTAGTTTTCTTGTCGAAATTGCGCTCTAAAGCGGCGGTCAGGTCCACCCCGGTTTGGTTGGCAAGGCAGAGCACCACCCACAGCACATCGGCAAGTTCATCGCCCAAATCCTTGCCCTTGTCGGAGGGCTTGAACGACTGTTCGCCATAGGTGCGGCTGATGATACGCGCCACCTCGCCCACTTCCTCGGTGAGTTGAGCCATATTGGTGAGCGGACTGAAATAGCGCACGCCGTAGGTGCGAATCCACTCATCTACTTTTTGTTGAGCCTCTTGAATAGTCATTAACTTTGCAAACTTACGAAAAAAAAACCGTTTTTCCAATCATAGATAGATTTTCACCTTTATGCTGAATGGGCAAAAATGTGGTTTCGCCCAAACGTATGCACATGCCTTCGGCATGATTTATTGCCAATCACCGATGTGTCAGTACATTACTCTTTCAAGAGCGAGTCGATGATGATGGTAACGGGACCGTCGTTGACGAGCGACACCTGCATATCGGCGCCGAATTTGCCGCGCTGAACATCCTTGCCCATCAGGCGGCTCACTTCCTCGCAATACGCCTCGTAGAGGGGCACAGCAAGGTCGTGGCCAGCGGCATGGATGTAACTGGGGCGGTTGCCTTTTTTGGTGGAGGCATTGAGGGTGAATTGGCTAATGGAGAGCACTTCGCCACCAGCATCAATCACGCTGCGGTTCATCACGCCGTTTTCATCATCAAAAATACGCATATTCACCGTTTTCTGGGCAAGCCACTTCATATCTGCCTCAGTGTCGCCCTCTCTCACGCCCACCAGCACCATCAAACCGTCGGCAATCTTACCCACGATTTCGCCATCAATGCAGACTGATGCACTGGTCACTCTTTGTATCACTAATCTCATTATTATTCTGAATTATTATCTTTTTCGTTGATATTCAACGCATTATACACTATATTCGCTTTTGCCGCACCCAGCACTGCGGTGAGTTGTGGCAGCGAAGCCTCCTTGATGCGCTTAAGACTCTTAAACTCTTTGAGCAACAGCTGTTTAGTCTTATCCCCCACCCCACGAATCTCGTCGAGAGCCGAATGTACTTGGCTCTTGCTGCGGCGATTTCGGTGATGCGTGATGCCGAAGCGGTGCGCCTCGTCGCGCAAGCGTTGCACCACTTTCAGCGTTTCGCTGTTTTTGTCGATATAGAGCGGCAGCGAATCGCCTGGGAAATAGATTTCGTTGAGGGTCTTGGCGATGCCAATCATGGCAATCTGCCCACGAAGCCCCAACTCATCAAGCACCTCGACGCCTGCGCTCAACTGCCCCTTGCCACCGTCGAGAATCACCAGCTGCGGCAAATCCTGCCCCTCACTTACCAAGCGAGAATAGCGGCGCGTGAGCACCTCCTTCATCGAAGCATAGTCGTCGGGGCCTTCCACCGTCTCGATGTTGAAGTGGCGATATTCTTTTTTCGAGGGTTTGGCGTTGCGAAACACCACACACGCCGCCACGGGGTTGGTGCCAGAGATGTTGGAGTTGTCGAAGCACTCAATATGATGCGGCACGGCACTCAAACGGAAATCCTTTTGAATGGTAGTGAGCGTGCGCATGGCTCGCTGCTCAGGGTTGAGTTTCTCCATCATTTTGAGTTTATCGGTCTTGTACTGCTCGGCGTTTTTCAGGGAAATGGCAAGCAACTTGCGTTTATCGCCACGCTGTGGCACCACAAAATTCACACCCTCAATCTCGAAATCGGGAACCACATTCACGATTGCCTCTTTCACACGGTCCTTCCGATAGGCATCGGCGAAACGCTGACGAAACTCCCGAATGGCGGTCGACATCAGTTCGGCATCGGTTTCATCGGTGTCTGCGTCCACAATCTTGTATTCAATGGTCATGCTTTGCACCACACTGCCCTCTCGCACGTGCATATAATTAGCGTAGGCGGCAGAATCGTCGCGAATGAGCGAATACACGTCAATATTGCTGATGGTGGGACCCACAATCACCGATTTTGCGCGATATTTCTCCACGAGCAGATATTTGCGCTTCACTTGCTCGGCTTCCTCAAATTTGAGGTCGGCAGCATAGCGTGCCATTTCATCGCACAAATAATCGCTCACGTACTTGGTCTCACCATTGAGGATATGAATGATTTCATCGATATATTTTGCGTATTCATCGGGCGAAATCAAACCCTGGCAGGGACCGTCACAGCTCTTGAGGTGAAACTTCAGGCAAAGACGGTATTTCTTCGATTCCACCGCTTCTGGCGTGAGATTGTAGCGGCACGAACGAATCGGGAAAATTTCCTTCAGCGCGTCGAGCAAAGCCCATGCCACTTCGGTCTTGGGATAGGGACCGAAAAAACGCCCATGCTTGTTCACCTTTTCACGAGTGAGATACACTCGCGGAAACAGTTCCTTCGTTACGCAAATCCACGGATACGACTTGTCATCTTTCAGCAGCACATTGTAGCGTGGCTGATAGGTTTTAATCAAACTGTTCTCAAGGTCGAGCGCCTCCTCCTCGGTGTTCACCACTATATATTCCAAGTTGTGAATGTGGCGCACGAGCATGTTGGTGCGAAGCACAGAGTGAACCCTATTGAAATAAGAGCTCACCCTGCGCTTCAAATTCTTCGCCTTGCCCACGTATATTACTGTACCCTCTTTGTTGAAGTATTTATACACACCAGGGCAATCGGGCAAAAGACTAATCTTGAGTTTTAAGTCGGGGTTCAAATTATATAGTTCCGATTTATACTTTATTTGTCGGGGAAATCGAATAGCGAAGTCACTTCCACATCTGCCGGGAACAGCGCGCGGCCATTAAGTCCGAGAAGTTCGCAAATGAAATTGATATACACCTTCTTTGGGTTCATCGATTTCACCAGTTCGTAGGCAGCCATCATTGTGCCGCCAGTAGCAAGAAGGTCGTCGTGAATCACCACGATATCATCGGAGGAAATGGCATCTTTGTGGATTTCTATCACATCGGTGCCGTATTCTTTCGCATATTCTTTCTGAATGGTTTCGGCTGGCAGTTTTCCCGGTTTGCGCAATGGAACGAATCCAGCGTTGAGATCCACAGCAAGCATAGCGCCACCGATGAATCCGCGGGCTTCAATACCCACCACCTTGGTGATGCCTTTGTCCTTGTAGAGGTCGTGCAAACCTTGGCGCATGATTTGGAGCGCTTCGGGATTTTTGAAGGCTGTGGTAAGGTCTTTGAACTGAATGCCCGGTACAGGGAAATCAGGAATGTTGCGAACTACGCTTTTCACTTTGTCAAGTTGTTCTTGTTTCATTGTTGTATTTAGTTGGTTGTTTTATTTTTCTGTTTAACGCATGTGTTCCACGTGGAACAATTTTGAGTTATCTTCCTAAAAGCAAGAGCAATATATTCACGTCGCTCGGCGATATGCCCGGAATGCGCGAAGCCTGCCCCACCGTTTCGGGATCTATCTTTTCGAGCTTCTGGCGCGCCTCGGTAGAGAGCGAATGAATGTCGGAATATTTGAATTTGCCACGAATTTTCACATGCTCAAGGCGAGAAAGTTTTTTTGCTATCGCTTCCTCGCGGGCGATATATCCGTTGTATTTTATGGAAATTTCGGCTGCTTCCACAATCTCTTCGCGGCGTGCCTGCTCCAGTCCCAAGATGTGTTTTTGGAGTTCGGGAATCATTTCGGCAAGCAACATAATGGTGAGTTGCGGACGCAAAATCAGGTCGTAGAGTTTGCAGCCGTGAGCCAGAATTGGGAACCCGGCACGCTCAAATTCGGGGTTGATAAGCGAGGTTTTCACCGAAAATTCCTTGGCAAATTCCACCAAATTTTCCACCGCTTCCCACTTCGAACGCATCAAATCGTAGCGTTCTTGAGTAGCCAAACCGAGGGCATAGCCCTTAGGTGTTAAGCGTCGGTCGGCATCGTCTTGGCGAAGCAAAATGCGGTGCTCTGCCCTACTGGTGAACATGCGATACGGCTCGTCAACACCCTTGGTCACGAGGTCGTCGATAAGCACACCGATGTAGGCTTCATCGCGGCCGAGCACGAAAGGTTCGCCCCCTGCCACGGATTGATGGGCGTTGATACCAGCCACCAAACCCTGCCCAGCGGCCTCTTCATAACCAGTGGTGCCGTTGACTTGACCTGCGAAAAACAGGTTTTTTACGAGTTTGGTTTCGAGGTTATGATGCAGTTGTGTAGGGTCGAAAAAGTCGTATTCGATGGCATATCCAGGACGGTAGGCCTGCACATTTTCAAAGGCAGGAATCTTGGAAAGCGCCTCAAATTGCACCTTCCACGGCATGGAAGATGAGAAGCCATTCAGATACATTTCGTGGGTGCTCTCCCCTTCTGGTTCGAGGAACAACTGGTGTTGTTCCTTGTCGGGGAAAGTGACCAATTTCGTCTCGATGCTGGGGCAATAACGTGGCCCGATACTCTTGATTTGACCGTTGTAAAGTGGCGATTCAGGCAGTCCCTCACGCAAGATTTGGTGTACTTCCGAGTTGGTGTAAACTATCCAGCAGGGGCGCTGCTTGAGTTCGCTTTTCACCGTTGGAAGGAATGAAAAGTGGTGAAAATCGGCATCACCCTCTTGAATTGAAGCCTTGCTGAAGTCAACAGTTCGCTCATCAAGTCGCACGGGAGTGCCCGTTTTCATGCGTTGCACGGAGAATCCGAGGTCGCGAAGTTGCTCGGTAATTCCGTGCGAAGCAGGCTCCGAAACACGGCCGCCCTCAATCTGCACAGGCCCCACGTGCATCAATCCATTGAGGAAAGTGCCAGCAGTCAATACCACAGATTTAGCGGTAAACTCAACGCCAAAGGCGGTTTTTACGCCCTTCACCACCCCATTCTCGATGGTCAGACCCACAGCGGAATCTTGCCACATATACAGATTGGGCGTGTTTTCGAGAATATTGCGCCATTCGGCAATGAAGCGAATGCGGTCGGCTTGTGAGCGTGGGCTCCACATGGCTGGACCTTTCGAGCGGTTCAACATGCGGAACTGGATAGAACTGCGGTCGGTGACGATACCCATTTGACCGCCAAGTGCGTCTATCTCTCTCACAATCTGCCCTTTAGCAATACCGCCAACGGCAGGATTACAACTCATTTGCGCAATTTTGTTCATATCCATAGTGATAAAAAGCGTGGTAGAGCCAAGTCGCGCAGCGGCGGCAGCGGCTTCACAACCGGCATGGCCGGCACCAATCACAATGACATCGTAGGCATAATTCATGATTCAAAAATATTTGACGGAACTATAGCAAGTGCCTCATTTTCATGTTGTTCCATAATTTCTCGCTCTCCCGGTCCCTTGTCGTTGATGCCACACAGATGCAGCACGCCATGGATAATCACACGCAGCAATTCCGAGTCATACGACTTGGCGAACTGCTCCGCATTGGTGCGAACGGTGTCGAGCGAAATCACCATATCACCACTAATGCGACGGCGATTGCTGTAGTCGAAGGTGATGATGTCGGTGTAATAGTCGTGCTGGAGATATTTGCGGTTGGTGTCGAGTATGTACTCGTCGTCGCAAAAAATATACGACAACGCCCCTACCCTCTTTCCGAGCGAAGCGGCAACTTTTTCAACCCAACTCGCCACAGCCTCATGATTGAGTTGAGGTAGCGCGACGTTTTCTGCTATGTAAGAAATTTGCGTCAAAGCCTTACTTTTTAAAATCCGAAAATCTTAATATTATTAATGTGCAAGCCGCGCCAAAGCGAAAGTATTGGCACAGACTTACACAATTACAAAGATAATTCTTTTGCGTGGAAAAACAGGGTTAAATTTGCTCAAATTTAGCGTGAGCGATTTTTCTGAACAAAAATCAGAAACAGCAAAATTGCGCCTTTCATCTTACTATTCAACCGTTTAAGCCATTTTTTAGGCTTTGAGAATCGCATATTTGTTCGCCATCTGGGAGTTTGGTGGGGATTTTTAGCGAAATTTGGCACATATTTTGCACTATTTTTAGGCAAAATGATTTTTGAGCAAAAAATTGCCATATAAGTAAAATTATGAGTATCTTTACTAACTCAAGCAATTTACCATCAAAAAGCAAACATTAAACGACAACTAAAATTTTTTATATCATGATTGAATATTTTCAAACCAACCTCTGGCTCATGTGGATTTTAGTGGGAATCTTTTTCCTTATCCTTGAGCTGACCTCGGGAGATTTCTTCTTCATGAGTTTTGTACTCGGCGCAGTGGCTGCCACACTGGTGGCGCTTTGCGGAACCGGACTGGTGCCACAACTCCTGGCATGGATTGTGATTTCTATCGCCTTCCTTTTATTCGTCCGCCCCTTTGCACTGAGATACCTGCACCGCAACGACAAAAACATCTCCACCAACATCGACGCCCTGATTGGCCGCGAAGGCAAAGTGGAAGAAGCCATCGCGCCAGGCGAAAGCGGATATGTGGCAGTGGACGGCGACGTGTGGAAGGCTGTTTCACGTGAAACAGATGTGATAGAAGTGGGCGAAAAGGTGAAAATCGTGGACCGTAAAAGACTTATCGTGACGGTGGAGCGCATCTAAGCGCACCCCTACCCTAACAAACGAAACAAGATTATAATTTATTCATTCTAAAGCAAATAGTAGTATGACAACAGCAAGTATTGGTATGTGGGTACTGATTGCACTAATCGTGTTCGTGCTCATTCTCGTGAAAAAGAGTTTGGTGATTATCCCTCAATCCGAAACAAAAATTATTGAGCGACTGGGCAAGTATTACGCCACGCTGAAGCCGGGCATCAACGTGATCATCCCTTTCATCGACCGCCCAAAAACCACCGTGGCTTACTCCAACGGCAGATATTTCTACACCAACACCATCGACCTACGTGAACAGGTGTATGATTTCGACAAGCAAAATGTGATTACTAAAGACAATGTGCAGACTCAAATCAACGCGCTGCTCTACTTCCAAATCGTGGAACCTGAAAGCGCGGTGTATGAAATCAACAATCTGCCTAACGCTATCGAAAAACTCACGCAAACCACCCTGCGTAACATTATCGGTGAACTCGAACTCGACGAAACACTCACCTCGCGCGACACCATCAACACCAAACTACGCGCGGTGCTCGACGACGCCACCAACAAGTGGGGAGTGAAGGTAAACCGTGTTGAACTTCAGGATATTACACCTCCTCAGTCGGTGCTTCAAGCCATGGAAAAACAGATGCAGGCTGAGCGTAACAAGCGTGCCACAATCCTCACCAGCGAGGGCCAGAAGGCGGCTGCCATTCTGCAATCGGAAGGTCAGAAAACTGCCCGTATCAACCAGGCTGAAGCCGACAAGCAAACACAAATTCTGCAAGCCGAAGGTGAGGCGCAAGCACGAATCCGCAAGGCAGAAGCAGAGGCTATCGCCATCAACAAGATTACCGAGGCTGTGGGACAAAGCGCCAACCCTGCCAACTATCTGCTGGCTCAAAAATACATCGGCATGATGCAGGAAGTGGCTGAAGGCAACAACACCAAGACCGTTTACCTCCCCTACGAGGCAACCAACCTGTTGGGCAGCATCGGCGGCATCAAAGACCTGTTTAAAGACAAATAATCCACGCCCATTTTCGGGAACAAAAAGCACCCACTTGAGAAATAATCGCTCGTGTGGGTGCATTTTTTATGTCAAATTGTAGGATATTTTGATAAAAAAAACGTAAATTCGCTTTTTGAAGAATATCCCTTAACATAAACACGACGCGATGATTAATATTTTTCACATAGTGAGCAACAAAATCTGGAGCGGACCCGAACAGTACGCCTACGATTTGATGCTGAAACTCAAGAATCAAGACGAGTATTACGTGGAGATGGTGTGCGGCAAAAGCGACACGGTGCTGAACCGATTCCGTCCTCTCGAAATACCGATTTCTATCTTGCCGCTGAAGGGCATAACCGACCTCGACAGCCCCAAACGCTTCAAGCGTCTGCTCAAGCGTGGGCAAAACATCATTCATGTTCACTCGTTTAGCGATGCTGTGACGGCTGTGCTGGCCAAGCACATGAGTGCCAACAGCAAGAATGTGAAAATCGTGCTGTCGCTCCACGGCGTGGAACGCCCACGGCTGAATATGATTTCGAAGAAAATCTATCGCGAACTCGACCGCATCGTGTTTGCCTCGCAAAAGGCTTACGATTCGTTCATTCCACGCATCAAGAATTTCGACACATCGAAGGCGGTGATTATCCGCGACAGCGTGCTCCGAGCCGACGACACAGCCACCACTACCCCATCGCTGCGCGAGAAATTCGACATTCCTTCCGACCGTGCGCTCATCATGTACCACGGCAGACTGTGCCGCGAGAAGGGCGTTGACACGCTGATTAAGGCGCTGGCGCAACTCGACCGCGACACCTATCACCTGGTACTCGTGGGCGAAGGGCACCACAAGTTTATGGCACAAATTAAGGGATTCATTGTGGCTAATCAGCTGCTGAAAAATGTGTCGTTCATGGGCTATTGCCCCAACGTGCAACCGCTTGTGAAACAGTGCGATTTCGGTGTTTTGCCAAGCACAAAACCCGAAGCACTGGGCTTGAGCAACCTTGAATATATGATGCTCGGCAAGGCACACATCACCACCAACAACGGTGCGCAACTCGAATACCTCACCAACGGTGAAAATGCCCTGCTGGTTGACCCCGAAAACCAGTTCCAACTCGCCGACGCCATCAAGCAACTCATCGAAAATCCCGAACTCCGCAACAAAATCGGCACCCAAGCGCAAAACGACTACGACCACCACCTCGGCTACGACTCCTTCTACGCCCAAATGACCGCCCTCTACCACTCCCTCTTCTAATCCCCACCCGTTTGCATGGTGCGAGTGTGTCGAAGAAATGGTGGAAATATGGCTTTTCTGCTAAAAAACGCTAAAAAGAAAAGCCTTGTGTGCCACGATTAAAAATAAATGCTTAGATTTAAGATGGAATTTGCACAAGTGGTGCGCAAAAAACTTAAAACCAGTAATTTGGATATTAATGGAACAATTGGATTATAAAAATATTCATCTTGCCATAATAGCGATAGAAAAGGGAGCTAAACTTATGAAGGTTCCACCACAAAACATGTATATGCGCCTTAAAAAACAAGGACTTATACACAATTTTCTTTTGCCATATTATGACGAACTACACACCCAAAGTGCAGAATGGCTGGCAGAAACCACGGTTGAAACACTAAAAAATTGGGAGGAAGCACAATGAGACTATACCACGGTTCATACACCGCAGTAGAACAACCAGAAACCACCAAAGGGCGCGAAAAAGTGGATTTTGGACAAGGATTCTATTTGACCAACATCCAATCCCAAGCAGAAAAGTGGTCAAAAGTAATAGCTATACGAAAGGGACCAAAATACCAACCAGTAGTTAGTGTTTTTGAATTAGACGAAGAAGTGTTCACCTGCAAAGATTTTCGAATAAAGACCTTTGAGAAATACGATATTGAGTGGTTACAGTATGTGGTGGAATGCCGAAAAGGCAGCGCACAATCAGACTGTTACGACCTTGTGGAAGGAGGCGTTGCCAACGACAACGTGATTGACACAGTTGAAGATTATGAAAATGGCAGAATCACGGCAGAACAGGCATTAGGACAACTTAAATACAAGCAAGTAAATCACCAGATTTGTATTCGAAATCAGCAGATAATAGACAAATTTTTAAATTTCATATCATCTTACCCACTAATCTAAAGCCTTATGAGAGATTCTGTTCTTTGGCGAAAACAAAGCCGTATAGTAATGATGCTTGCACAGAAGATGAATATCAGTCCTGAGCAAGCATTAGACATATTCTATTCATCAAAAACAGTCCAACAATTATCAAACCCCGAAACAGGGTTACAACTCATGAGCGACGATTACGTGTTAGAGGATTTACTGAACGAACTAAATAATGCCAAACCAAACAACACCGATAATCAACAATAGCATTTAAGAGATTCAGAATCAGATAAATCTAAACATATCTTACTTGCAGTCCACATCACTTAATAACCAATGGACTCGTGGTCTTATTGATAGCAAGCAAACTCGGTGAGATTTAACGCTATCAAAAGAAAAATCTGTGAAATCTGGGATCTGTGTGAGATAAAGCCAGCGACAATGCAAAAGGAATTGGGGTATCTTTTTATTTGCGTTTTCGGATAATCTGATTTCTGAAGATTGGTTTTTCGCCGAAGGCGAGCGGTTTTTATCCTTTTGGCGATGCCACCGACCTCGTAAGAGGGCGGCGTTGGTGATGTGGTGTGGCTGATTCAAGCCTCGGCTTGAAATCAGACATGCCACAGCACTAACGACAGGTGCGAAGCACTGGCATCGCTAAAAGGCTGTTTTTTATGTTTTTGTTTCAGTCCCCCAGTTATTATCCACTGAACCGTCATTAGGGCATGTGGTTTTTAATGACCGATTTTGTCTAAATGGGTGATTGATTGTGGAGAAGTTTTGTGGAATGAAAAAAAATGTGTATCTTTGCAGTCGATTTCAAGGCAGTGTACTACGACTTCCCGTTAGTCCTGTTCTGTGACATGATCGTTGAAACTTCGATGCATTGCTGTGATGCTTTAGGCAATGCGTAAAGCGTAGGACGATATTTTTATTAGCCCCAATGGCAGCCACACAGCGCGTCGCCTTCTCACTTCGCGAAGTGATGGTGGACCACATTAGGCCATGGATATTGTGCTACTGCGAGGTAGAAGTAACCGTCTTGAGTCGAGTAATCAAAAATAAATTTTGAACATTTAAATTGTATTAAACACAACTATGTCAAAAGTTTGCGAAATTACAGGCAAGAAGGCGATTACTGGTAATAATGTATCGCACTCTAAGAGAAGAACAAAACGTAAATTCAACGTAAACGTTTTCAATCGTAAGTTCTACTGGGTTGAACAACAAACTTGGATCCGCTTGACCGTGTCAGCTGCAGGTTTGCGTATCATCAACCGTATCGGTCTCGATGCAGCATTGAAGAAAGCTGCTGCTGAAGGTAACTTAAAAGAAATCAAAACATTTGTAAAGTAATTAGAGAATCATGGCAAAAAAAGCTAAAGGCGATAGAGTTCAAGTAATTCTTGAATGCACAGAACAAAAGGCAAGCGGTGTGCCAGGAATGTCACGTTACATCACCACTAAGAACCGCAAAAACACAACAGAACGTTTGGAATTGAAGAAGTTCAATCCTTATTTGAAGAAGTACACTATCCACAAGGAAATTAAATAATATTTGAATCATGGCAAAAAAAGTAGTTGCAACCCTTCAAACTGGTGAAGGACGTACATATAGCAAAGTTATTAAGATGGTACGCTCTGAAAAGACTGGTGCCTATGTATTTGTTGAGCGCATGGTTCCTAACGACAAGGTACAGGATGCTCTTAAATAATTGATTATCCAACAAAACTTTATATATGAAACTCTGGAGCAACTATGCTTCAGAGTTTTTTAGTAAAACCACATATAGATATATAGATAGAAGACAAATGTATAAGATTGCGATTGATAAAACCGAGGTTAATTCGCTTCCACAGGTGGTGTTCCCAGGCAAGGTGGTGGTGATTGATTCGATGTTTCAATTGAAAGCGGCTGTCGATGTGCTCCGCAAAGCCGATGTAGTAGGGTTTGACACCGAAACGCGCCCATCGTTCAGAAAAGGTGAGCACCACAAGGTGGCATTGATTCAGCTGTCAACTTCCGATATTTGTTTTCTTTTCAGGGTCAATAAGATTGGCGTTCCGCAAGTGCTTGCCGATTATTTGGCAGATGACCACTGCCTCAAAATAGGGCTTTCCACTCAAGACGATTTCCGCCAACTCTCAAAAGTGACCGATGTGGCTCCGGGTGGATTCGTGGAACTCCAAAAGATGGTGGGACGCTATAATATCAGCGACATTAGCCTACAGAAGATTTTTGCTATTCTATTTAATCAGAAAATCAGCAAATCGCAGCGCCTTACCAACTGGGAATGTGAATCGCTCACCGATTCGCAGCAGCGTTATGCCGCAATCGACGCGTGGGCTTGTGTGAAAATATATGAATATTTGATTCAAGGTGAGTTCAATCCCGAAACCTCGCCTTACAAAAAGGAGATAGAAAATGAAGAGCAAAATTAAGATGTCGGTATTCGTGCCACTGTGTTTGTTCCTGTATTTGTGCCTGATGGCATGGCTTGGGCGCGAGCGTTTGGCTGATGGTGATTATTGGCACTACTATGGTGTGATTGGCGTAGGGCTCGTTATCATCGTGGCACTGCATTTTGTGCTGAAGAAAAAGGAGTATTATCGCCAGAAGCGTAGTGAAGAAGCCGAATACGGCACCTACGCCGACGATAAGGAAAACGAACTGCCTCAAATCGAGGATAAGAATGACTTGTTGCGTCGAAAATAAGTTCGATTATAACGCAGGGACATGCCTTCGGCATGTTTCCAATGCGTTAATAAATTGGCGTTTTAGTTTCAATCGCAATCATCAATACGTTAGAGCCATACCTTTGGGGTATGGCTCTAATGTTATAGTGTTGTCGTGTGTGGAAATTTGGGCTCTTTTCAATTGTTTTAGTCCATATTGTTATCCCACCACTTTACCGAACAATTCAAATGGTGTGGCATCGGTGATTTCTACTTGGTAGAAGTTGCCGATTTCTAATTTGCCGTTTTCCACAGGAATCAGCACTTCGGGGTCAACCTCTGGCGAATCCCATTCGGTGCGGCCAGAGTAATACATCTCGTCCACGCTGTCGATGATCACCTTATAAACGTTGCCCACTTTCTTCGATTGGATTTCATCCGAAATTTCCTCTTGAATCTCCATGATTTCACCAAGGCGGTCGGCTTTCACGTCCTCTGGAATGATGTCGTCGAAGTGTTTAGCGGCAAATGTGCCTTCTTCTTCGCTGTAGGCGAAAGCGCCCATGCGCTCAAATCGCATCTCTTTCACGAAATCCACCAGGTCGCGGAATTCTTCTTCGCCCTCACCAGGGAATCCCACCATCAGCGTGGTGCGAATGTGTATGCCCGGCACCTCTTTGCGTATGCGCTTAATCAGATCGATGGTTTCAGCCTTGGTGATGTGGCGCTGCATATTGTTGAGCACCTTATCGGAAGAGTGCTGCAAAGCTATGTCGAGGTATTTGCACACATTATCGTGCTTCGCCATCACGGGGAGAATGTCGTAAGGGAATTGGGTAGGGTAGGCGTAGTGCAAGCGAATCCACAACACACCCTCGATTTGCGCCATTTGGTCAATCAGCTCAGGCAGCATCATTTTGCCGTAGAGGTCAAGACCGTACGACGACAAGTCTTGCGCAATCACGTTAAATTCCTTCACGCCTTGGCTCACCAAGTGCTTCACCTCGTTGAGCAGCGTGTCCATTGGCACCGACTTGTGGCGGCCGGTGATTAAAGGAATAGCGCAGAAGGCGCAAAAGCGATTGCAGCCTTCCGATATTTTCAGATATGCGTAATGCTTGGGAGTGGTGAGGTATCTTTCGCTCGACAAGTCCTCCTTGTAACTTTTGCCAAGGTCGTTGAGCATCTCTTTCCAGTTGAATTTACCGTAGAATTTGTCAACTTCTGGCAACTCGTCGATGAGTTGCGCCATAAAGCGCTCAGCCAAGCAGCCCATCACAAAGAGCTTCTTGATTTTTCCCTCTTTTTTTGCTCTGCCAAGCTCCAAAATCATGTCGATGGATTCCTCTTGTGCGTCGCGGATAAAACCGCAGGTGTTCACCACCACTATTTCCCCGTCCACACGACTGGGGTTGTGTTCCACACTGTAGCCGTTGGCTTGAAACTGGCGGATAAGGTGTTCGGAGTCCACCAGGTTTTTAGAGCAACCCAGCGATATGATGTCAATCTTGTTTTTACGCATATTATTCTATTATTCTTTGCCGAACAGACTTCTCACAAATTCCTCTTTGCGGAAAATCTGCAAATCGGTCATACCTTCACCCAGACCGATGTATTTCACAGGAATGTTAAACTGGTCGCTGATGCCAATCACCACGCCACCCTTGGCGGTGCCGTCGAGTTTGGTGATAGCGAGGGCATTCACTTCGGTGGCAGCCACAAATTGCTTGGCTTGCTCAAATGCGTTCTGACCGGTAGAGCCATCGAGCACCAGCAGAATTTCGTTAGGAGCCCAATCCACCACCTTCTTCATCACATTCTTAATTTTTGTCAGCTCGTTCATCAAACCCACATTGTTGTGCAGACGGCCAGCGGTGTCGATAATCACCACGTCGGCGCCCTGTGCCACGGCGCTTTTCACCGTGTCGTAAGCCACCGAAGCAGGGTCGGTACCCATTTTGTGCTTAATCACCGATACGCCCACTCTTTCGCCCCAGCGTTCGAGCTGCTCATCAGCGGCGGCACGGTAAGTGTCGGCGGCACCGAGCACCACCTTGTTGCCTGCTTGGGTGAAGTTGTAGGCGAGTTTACCGATAGTGGTGGTTTTACCCACACCATTCACGCCCACCACCATAATCACATACGGTTTCTTGTCGGTGGCAACGGTAAAGTCGGCTACTTCGCTATTATTGTTGTCGGCAAGCATTTGTGAAATCTCGTCGCAAAGCAAGGCGTTGAGTTCAGAGGTGCCAACATACTTATCGCGAGCTACACGGTCCTGTATTCTCTTGATAATTTTCAAGGTGGTATCTACGCCCACATCGCTTGTAATGAAAGCCTCTTCAAGATTGTCAAGAACATCGTCGTCGATTGTCGATTTTCCCGCAATAGCGTGCGCTATTTTACTGAATACGCCTTCCTTGGTTTTTTTCAAACCATTGTCGAGAGTTTCCTTTTTTTCTTTTGAGAAAAATTTGCTGAAAATGCCCATAAATAATTCATTATTGTTTCAATCCACAAAGTTACAAAAAAAACCTCAACCCACCAATTTCACCCCACACGCCCCACAACTCAACAACTTACTACTTTGCTGTTTCCATAGCTGGCATCATATAAAAGCCGAAAGACCGCAAGAAGTAATCATAAAAATCCTCATACGACCTAATGACCGATTTGAGATTATCCTTGCTCTAAAAGCTCCTTGTCAGTCAAGAAATCCAACAATCCTATTGTCATTACACCAAGTTCATCTTCTTTGCGGTGAATATCATCACCTACAATAACAACCTTTCGAAAGTGGTCGTTGATGGACAATAACGGTCGTCGTTCTTGCTTTTATCATAGTTTTAGAGTATTATTTTTGATATTGGTATCACATTTTACCCCTTAAATATGATATTGTAAATTACAAACGACACATAAACGACACAAAAATGAATTTAGCGAAAATGAAAACTTCAATTCTTTCTGCTTCTTCTTGACTTCTATAATACTGATTTCAATTTCTTTTTTGTTAAAATAGTTGAATCTGTGAGAGATAATCACTAATTTTGCGTGTGAAATTGTGACTCCTTATATATGTGGCTTACAGTTTCGCATTACATTTTTGATAACGAAAGCGTTTCGCTTCAAGTCCTGATTAAGAAAATCGCCAATTTTTCAAACACAGAGGGATATTGAGGCAACTGAAACGCCTTCGCTGTGCTTGTAATATCCACCCCCGTGTGCAAGCGGGATGTGGCTATATAGGCTTCAGCGTGGGGGTGGGTTGTTCAATTTCTGTGTTAGGCGTTTGGCGATGCCTCTTAGTCAATTGACAACGATATCGTCCTCACGCTTGAACCAGTATGTATTTTGTAAGTGTCTGTAAATCAAAAGAAACCTTACGGCATCAAGCGTAAATGATACCATAAAGTTCCCATTGTCTGCGAGAAATCAATCTTGCATAGTTTTTGGTAAAACACAAATAGTTTAATACAAATCAGCAGTTAAGATTTGTTAGCTATTTCTTGCAGCTTTAGCAGAATCATTTTACCTGTTTCCTTCCCATACTACCATTACACTTCATATTCACTCATCCTCATTGATGTAATACGTCCCTCATTAACCTTAATGGTAACTAACAAAGATTGATTATAGGCACTTTGATGCAAAAGTAGTGCAAAATCATTTGTACCATCCATTCGTCCAATCTGGACACCAATTGGATTGGAACTATCTTTCAATCTTTCGAACTTGCCACGTAAATAGTTCATATATTCACGTCTGCTCGACATTTCATAGAAAACAGCATCAGACGTATAATGAAAATCTTTGTCAAGGTATGGTTCAATAATATCACCATCAAGGTTTTGCCAACATAAAGCGATCTTTTCTATGAGTTGTTTTTGAGATAGAACTTGCGGTAATGGATTGTTTTTATCCCTTAGCAATGAGATTGTCTCAAACTTTGCTGCATACGAAGCCCCACAGATAATCTTTTGGCCATTTGTATCAAAACACCACAAATCACCTACAACCAATACTGGCAGGATTCCACGTTTTTCCACGGATTTTCCAAGAAATTTCATATCAATTAGAGATATGTCATCCCTGCAGGGCATAACGTAAAACCATGTGTCATGAGAGTCACCATCCATTCTATAAATCAGATCTGGTTGTTGTTTAAGCGAAGAGAACATCCCTTGAAAGATACCTGTCTTTCCTTCACTACGATATTTCCAAGAATCATCCATCTTTTTTATGTTGGAGCCGCAATGAAGAAAACTCTCATATAGAGTCTCAACTAGGAAGCGATGTACGCCCTCCATTGTCATTATATCGCCTCTATTCTCACTCCCCGTGCAGCGGTGAGTATAGACATACGGTTCACCGTTTGAAATCAGTCTCATCATATCTTTACTAATCAAAATAGCTTGAATTAAATCCAATATTTTGCATGAAAGTAGCTAGGGCAAGGAGTCTTCTACTATCCCCACTTGCTGCATCTACCATATAAGTACGGAACTCATCCTTCTCGCGATTACTCAACTGTTTAGCGATCTCCATTGCCTCCTCTTGATTCATTGCTATTATATCTTGAAGAATAGGAAGAATTTCTTCTTGTGAATCAACATAGAAAAAATCCACAAACAAAGCGAATACATCAGACTCATTGGTTTTGATTCTTCCACCGTACGAAATACCCAATATACTCAGTCCAACATGAGCAAGAGCCTTCTTTTGATAAAAACTTAAAGTGTCTAACAACTTTTATTCAATTAATGATTTTACAATAAAACGAGAACTCCAGATAGTATAATCAATGCAAGCAAGATTCCAGCACATCCGCTTTTCTTTGATTGATTCATCGTTCCTTTTAATGCTTTGAAGTCCATCTTCTCTATCGGACTGCCAACTCTAATTCCATCGTCATACTCTTTAACGACACGTTTAAACTCTTCCCAATCAGATATTCTAGGAGCTTTTGCATAATAACTGTTTACACCAAACATTTTTGCATAAGAAGCTGAGTCGGAATCAATACCTGGATCATGGTTAGGTTCCCACCATACAGCAAAACCTTTCTGCACATCTACATACATCATTGCCAAAGGCAAATGGAATTGGTGACCACATGATGGACATTTCGCAATATTAATTCTGTCTTCCATTACCATACTGCGGTTTGCCTCTTTCTCTCCCCATATAGTCCTAAAGAAATCACCCGTGTACTGATGAGAGCACTTAGGACATTCTATAGCGATTTTAACCAGTTTACTCATAATAGATCTACTAATTATATACGAAACTTATACTACTGAACAAATCCGATTCGGCGACGCTCTGGCTCGACACCAGAAGACTCCATCTTCTTTCTCATCTGTTCATAAGATTGCAAATCACTTGAACTGACTGATGGATTATTCTCTTTGATAACCTCTTCGAGAAGAGACGGAGTAATATCCACATCATCCTCAAAAGCTCTTGTCGCAGCATCGTTGACTATATATGCTATATCAGAAGCCACGAAGTTTTCTGTCATCTCTGCAAGACGAGCATAGTCAATATCATCTGATGCTGGTCGATCTTTCATGTGGATTTTAAAGATTCCCTGTCTGGCTTCTTTATCTGGAACAGGAATAAAGATAACTTTGTCCATACGTCCTTTACGAAGAATTGCCGGGTCTATCAAATCTGGACGATTTGAACTGGCAATCACAAATATACGGTCTTTGCCACAATTGTTCATTTGTGAAAGGAATTCATTTACCTCTCCTGATTCACTTGAATTATTGATTTTACTACGATTTGGAACTAAGGCCTCAAATTCGTCAAAATTCAGAATCGTGGGCGCATTTTTCCTTGCTTCATCGAATAAAGCACCTATCTTTTCCTGTGATCCATGTACATATATGCTTGCAAGGTCGGATGACTTGACAAATACATAATTGTAGCCTGCTTCTTCAGCAAATTTCTCAGCAATGAAAGATTTTCCGCATCCTGGAGGACCATAAAGTAGCATTCCATTAGGAATTTGTATCTTGAAGCGTTCCGCTTTCTGTGGGTTTTTCAAGATGTTTATAATCTTCTTCTGCATGATAGATTTTATCTCATTCATACCAGCAACATCAGCAAAACCATTACCACGCTTTGGCTGAATCTTGCTTTTTTCTTCTGTCTGATTTACACGAGTCATAGAAATAGGCGGAGCATCAATTTCTATCTTACGTTCTATTGCATCCAAGAACTCCTTGGCAGAAGCAAAACGTTGGTTTGGATCTGGAGCTAATGCCTTGACCATAACTTTCAATAAATCATTATCAATCTCCATTATTTGTATATTTGGTAAAGATAAAGGCCCATTTCGTTTTTCCACAATAGCCTGAACCTGTTCTTGCAAGGTTAATCCTGCAAGATTTGCTTCCCAAGGCATAATTCCGAAAATAAGCTTGTAAAGTACAACTCCTGCAGAGAACAAATCAGAACGAACACTACCATCGCCAAAGAAGCGTTCTGAGGCTACATAATATAAATTCTGACCATGCCAAGATTTTGTATCAGGCTTTAAATCGGCATATCTTGCTGCACCAAAATCTATGAGCTTAAGGTTATTTAGATTACCCACAGTATCAAGCATTATGTTCTCAACGGTTATTTCATTATGAATCACCGGACGTTCAAGAGTGTGGATAAAGTTGATGGCAGAGAGGAGTGCAGACATAACCTGTCGGATCTCCATCGGGCTAAGGGTTCCACCTCTATACAATCTGTCATTAAGATTCTCTCCCTTGACATACTCGGTGACAACATACAACAATTGATGACCGTCCCTTTCAAGCTTTCCTGAGTCAACAAATGAACATAAATTCATGTGATTTAGACTACTGGCTAACTCAACCTCGATAACTTGCCCATCCTTGTCATACTGATACACTTCAAGTTCCTCCATGAAAATCAATTTCAGAAACTTTACTTTTCCATTTTCATCCTTAACACGATATGTCTGAGCATAGCTGCCTTCCTTATGCGGGAAGACAACTACATACTTTCCGATGTTGTCGTTTTTCTTGAATAGGAACATAATAACGATTTCTAATTTTTTACAATAATAACTTCAGCAGGACGAATCAAATGTCCCTGTCTTGTATAGCCTTGCTTTTCTATAGATACTATATCACCAGTCTCTCTACCAGGATCCGGTTCAGTATCTGCTACTTCACATAGTTCCTCAATGGATTTATTATTCTCGAATTCAATTTTCTGCACATTAAATTTCTCCAAAACTCCCAATGCTTTTTTCTTTGCATTAAGAAGTCTATTGATTGCTTTCTTTGTAGTCTCATCCTTGTCCAATTCACGCTCTTTAATAGTTTGTTCTGCTCTTTCGAACGTGTCCAGGACAGTCAAAAACTCACAGAAAATCTCGTCAATTCTCTTATCTTGACTTTTTTCAAACTCTTCAAGTTGATTTTTTAATGTAAGATTCTCTCTTGATAGTTCAGAAACTTTATTAGCTATTTCACTTCTTACACTCATAGGATTCTATTTTAACGAGTTATACTTATTCAAATCCAACGCTTCTAAATTAACCTCTTCACTTTTAACAGAAGACGCTAACGGAATTACTTTCTCTTCATCCAAAATCGGGAAAGTAAAGTCTGCGGCCAATCGCTGGGCTGGCTTTCTGAGGGTCGCCTGTGCTTCGGTTATCTCTTTCATCGTATATTTTTTCGACTTCAGAGCTTTAATTTGCGATTTAACAATGTCTGAGTTACTAGCATCTTGCTTTAACCCTAATACTTTATATGGATTCTTCATACTTACACTTTTATTACGTTAGAATGGAAGATCAAGATCATCAAAAAGACCAAGACCAGCAAGTCAGCTAAGTCTACTAGAACTAGAGCTGCGTACATCGCCTAGTTTTTTATAATAATCCAGTCCGGCTTTAAGTGCCCAACCTTTATCATTAAGAGATCTTCCTGGAACGCTTCGTCCCATTAGAAGCATACGGTTATTTATATCGAGTTGGTTCCAAATATTGGAATATGACTGAGCCAATTTACCCTTGTGCCTATTAAATGCAGCACTCTTATTATTGTTAAGTGAATCAAGTATTGACTTTACAGAAGAGGCTCCCCATTTATCAGCAATTACATACTCCATGATACACATATCGCACAAAGTAACCAAATTCTGACAAATACGGTCATTATTTGGATTCTTCTTATAAAGTTCATAAACCTCTTTTAAAGCTTTGTCTTTCGACATAGAGCCACTATTAACCTTGTCGACGATAACAGAAAGAGTAGCTTGAACACGAGCATCTTCAACTGCAGACTTAAAGGCATTACCTGTATTTCTTACTGCATTATCAACAGCAGTTCTATCAGCACTACTGTTATTTTGTTCAGCCTGAACTGCCAATGCCGCTAACATACCTTCCAAGTTCTGTTTTACCTGAATGCTTGACGGAGCAATTGTGTAAACACGAACCATATACCCAACACCATCTCGTAATTGCATCCTGTCATCGTTCAAGCGTTGAACGATTTCGCCATTAGCATAATTAGAAAAAGCCAAGGACAATGGAGCTTCATTGAACGACTTACAGATAATCTCGTACACATCAATGAATTTCTTATAATCCATTTTGGACTTAATATCTTCATTCATGCGACTTGAAGCAAAAGACTTTAGTGAGGCATACAACTTGGAGTAATTCTTAATCTGAGGCAAAGAAGAAAAAGCAGAACGGATAGTCGTAACACTCCCAAACATAGCCGACTTGCATTTTTCAACTTTCTGTTGAGCATCACTATAAGAAGAATAATCATTACCCGAAAATCCGTATCTCACACCAAGGTCTAATGCGTTTTCTTCATTATCATAACCTTGTGCTATATCATAATCCAAAGCCTCCTTTATGGATTTTCTGACAGTTGACAACTGATTTGCCAAATATGGTGATGCCGTAATACAATCCTGATCCAAGTTAAGTTCCATCAAATCATCCAAAGCTTCCTTTTCATCAGTGAAGAACTGCTCATATTTAGGATAATTGTCACGAATGAAAGTTTCCATTCTAGAAGACAATGAAACTTGAACATCCTTAATGGCAATATTGTGATTATCTACCGGATCATCAAAATTAATATTATCTGGCAGATTGTCATAATCATAATCACTAGTTTGACCTAAACTGCCTTGAAGAGTAAATGTAAAATCATCATCCCAAGAAGTATAATCCAAACTCTTCACAAACAACCTGTCGGTATATACAGCAGAAAGCCAAATTGATATAGCATATTTCAGGATTTTCTCCTTAGCTTTGCCCGACTCAACTACACCTAATGCCGCAATGGCAACATTACGGAAATGGTTGTCATTCTCAATATATGCAGGGAACATTGCTATGAGCTTGTCGAAAGCCTTGTCATACTGTTCCTCATTAAACATTCCCCTTAATATATATGTCTCCAATTTGCTCTTGTAAGAGTTGAATTTTGAAGATGTATCAGTCAACTTACTAGATATTTTAGCCTTATATTGGTCAATCTCTTGTAAGAAAGAGGTTGCCTCTGCGACCGTCATTGTCCCTTCAATAATAGACTTTATCTTCTTATTGAATTCTAAAAGATACTTCTCGGACTCCTTTATGTAAATATTTTCACATAAAGTCAAGAGAGACGTTTCATTAGGAAGATACTTCTTCAACAGTTTTTCTGCATCAGCAGGCCGAGTAGACTGTAACAAATAACAAGCATAGCGGTAAGCCAAATCATCCTTAAGCGATTCATGCGATTTCAAATCCAACGCATTGACTATACGCTGCTCCTTTGACAAGTCAATAGAACCCGATTTGACATTACAAATTAGAGAACGCAATTCCGCACGTCCTTTATAAGAAGAAAGATTCTCTGATTTAACTGCTTCATAGAATGCAATCGCCTTTTCGTATTCAATATCAGACTCCAGTTCGGTTGCACAAGACCATTCTAACTTAACAATATCTTTCGTCAAAATGTCAACTTTTTCTTTCGCATAATCCGAATTACACTGGGCGTTTAATAAGGTTCTTACTTTAATAAAGCTGTCAATTGCCTTTTCCTTTGGCTGTGCCTTTGCTTTATTGTACAGCAAATCTATATAGCTGTTCCACAGTGCATAATATGAAGAATCCTTAATGTCTTTTGTATTCTCTACACTTTCTGAAATTTGAGAAATAGTATCTTCCTCAAACTTTATTTTTTGCCCCAAGGAACTTACTTTAGAAAAGTCGCGGTTACGCAATTCTATGAAAAGTGGCAGCCAATACGTCTGATAACCTTTTATTCTATCTAAGATTTCATACGCTTCTTGTTCTTTGCCACCATCATAAGCATTTCTGGAAAGGAGGACAAGTTCCTTTAAAGCATCTTCTTTTGATGACTTGAAAGACGAATTGACCTTACCATCTTCACATAAACCTAAAACGAGATAATAGCACTCTTTTTTCTCCGAAGTTTCGGATGAATATTTACCTTTATTACAATAAACTTCTGCAAGTAGTGTTTCTGCTTCATTATCAACACCCACCAGTGATTTTGCTTCTTTCTCAGAAAGCTCAAAATCCTGTTCTTTTATCAACTGCCGAATTATCTGTTTTTTCCTCTCTAACAACTGTTTATCAGATAAAACAGATATTGAATGATTGATAATGGATAGTGCATCAGGCGATTTCTTATTCTTAGATTCATTCAGTGAAACCGTTACATAATAACTATTCACGTTGCATTTTTTTTGAATCAAATACTCAGAAGCCGTATATGCATAAGCATTGTCATTCAAAGAATCCAGTGACTTGCAGAATGCCGTCCTTAATTCTTTTGTATGCAAAAACTTCTTATGCTTATCCGAAACAAACTTGACAACTTCTTTCGCAATATCCGAAGATGGTGAAATCAAAGTGGCAAAAAAGGTCTTACTTTCTTTGACATCCCAGTATTTTTCCAAGAAAGACGTACTCCTATGTCTTTTTATCTTAGATATAGCAGTATCAAAGAAAAGTTTTTCAAACGACGATATACTAATAAATGGAGACAGTACATCTACAATGGTATCTTCATCTGTATTATCATGAATAAGCTGTTTCAGCTCACTTTCATTAATCTTTGACTGATTACCATTTGAAACAAGGTTTTCAGCTTGATTGATATAGATAAAGTCAAATGTCTTCTCAGAAATAAACAAACGGCAAATATTGATTGCAGACTCAGGATCAGCCTTTTCTGCAATCTTTGCTATTCGCATTTTTAAAGAATCAATCTGAGCGTCAGTAAGCTTCAAGTCTTTAGCCATTTTAAGCAACTGCTTTACTTCTGTAGCATTTGCTCTGGCACTTAATTCTTCAAGTACATGAACACACCTGGTATTGCTAAACTGATTGTCTGATGAGAAATATTCAGATGCAAAAGAATCAAATAAAACAGAAGTCTTATAATCTGATTTCTTTGCAGAGGAAGCCGACAATGAAACCAGTTCATTAGCAGCATCTTTGCACAACGACGAATCTGAACAGAACTCAGATAATCTCTTTGGATTCTTTACATCATCGTCCTTCTTTAAAACGACATTTACGACACCATCAATCGCAAGCTTTTTAAAGTCTTTATCCAAAGACAAGAAAGGTATCAATAGCTTTATGATGCGAGAATATCGATTCTTAGACTTCAACAAATCAACAAATGCCCTTATATCTGATGTACGGCTCTGCTCATACTGATTCAATTCGGCAATTGTTTCATTGATTAGCAGGTCATAAGAAGAAGTTTGCTGAGATTTAGAAAAAGCCAGATAAGCATGGTATCTATGACGTATCTCATCATAAGCACGATTATTTTTCCGATATGTCTGAATTGCATCAATCAACAAAACCGCATCATGATAGCTTTGACTCCTAAATCTATCATTAGCGAATGATTCTATGTTATTCAAGTGAGTAGTCAGACACCTCTCATAGTCTTGCCTATTCTGCTCATTTGAGTAACCTTGTAAAACGACAATGTCTTTAAGGGCCTTCAACTTTCCTTCCACGCCTTGTGAATGTGAAACAAACATGTCGGTCAGATGGACTATTGCAAGATCCTGATTGCCTAAAAGAGACCGGTATATTTCTTCGGCCTGGTCTAAGCTATTTTCTGATACCAGACGGTCTGCCTTATCCAAGCGACTATCATAGTATTTGCCTTTTATCCAGCTTATTAATCCCATTTTATTTTATTATCAAAGTATCACCAACATTTAATGGAGTTTCAATAGTTCTGTTATTTTGCTTGGCAATTTCATCTGCACGGGTTCCCGTTCCATAGAATTTTTTACTTACAGACCAATATGAATCACCTCGCAGCACAACATACTTATAGTTAGAACTTGGTTGCTCACTTACAGTCTTACTCTGAGCCAACTGGGTATTTAAGACCTCAACAGAATCCTTTAATTGAGACAATTCTTCTGTTACGGACGACGGGACAGAGAGCTTTTGAGTGAAAAGCATTACGCCCAATCCCGCAGCCGCTATAATAGCGACTGCGGAGATAGGTTTCCATATATTTGTTTTATGTCCTTCTTCGGGAATCTGTTCAATCACACGATATATGCTTAAATCGCTTCCGCAACAAGGACACTTTACGTCTTCATTAAGAAAATCGGGAATACCAGTTTTCCCACACACAGGACATTTTGTATTTTCAGCCATAATATTATCCAATACCTATGCCCGTGGTAGCACCAGTAGCAGGCAGATTTATATTACCAATTAAATGTTCATTTGCAGAGAGAATGTCTCTTGCTCGCTGTACATTTCCTTCATTGAGTGCAGCCATAAACTGATTGAATGCAACCAAAGCTTTATTAGCGCGTACTGGATCATCCTGGTCATGGCCGGCTATATTTAGCAAGAATCCATGAGTAAACAATCCATACTTCTCTGTCAGGTCATCCAACTTGTTTACAGCATCGTTTTTCTCCATTGGTGAAGAAGCGTTCTTGTAGCGGTCAAGTTCTCTACGCATTGCAGTTTTATCTTCGTCTTTGATAAAGCGACCAAAATTCTCTAATTGTATCTGGGCGATTATCAACTGTACGGGAATATCTTCATCCTTGGTTGTTGCAACTTGGCTTGCAGACTTCAAAGAATCCTCTATCTTCTGCCATTCACTACTCTCTGGAGAATAGTTGCAAGAAGATATAGTGTCAATAACCTTCTGCAACTTATCTACGAAATCAGCTTTCTTTGAATCACTGATATTCGGGTCGTTCATTACCCTGTCAAAAGCAGGAGCTACAGCTTCAAGGCAATGAGCGTCCAAAGCTCCTCTACTCAAAACAACATTTGTTGTCTTACCTGTTGCAGGAACCCTTACCCTAACATTCATGTTTTCATCTTCATTTAAGCTGAAAGTGAATTGCAGCTCACTGTGAACTGGAAGGTTTTCTGGGATAGTAAAGTAACCTGTGCCCAGTTTCTCCATCTGATCATTTTCGGCATCACTAAACAGTTTAACACCGACAATTTTTTGATTCTCTACCAATGTGTAGAATTTACGGTTTTCTTCACAAGGCAATGGAGTATTCTCGTCAATAATTTTCTCATACTGAATATTATCAGCATCATCTGATACTTGGATGAATGACTTATGCTTGGTAGTGTGACTTACTTGAACACCTCCTTCTTCAACTGAAACTTGTTGGATAGCCTCTAAAGACTGATGGCAATGAGGGCATTCTGAAGTACCAGCAGGAATAGCCTTACCACAATGTGGGCATTCAACTTCAGTACCAAGAGAATGCGATAAAATAGCTGCACCTTCTGCTATTGCAAGCATAGGTTTCTCAGAAGAGAGGATTTTATCCTTTCCATACTTATCACAAAGCATCTTCCTTACGAGAGGTATGCATGAAGAACCACCAACCAAAAGAATATTGTCAATAGTGTCTATTGGATAAGCCGTCTTCTCCAGAAGATCATCAATCAAATCCAGGGTGCGTTGAACAAGAGGACGAATCATGCTTTCGAATTTTTCGCGTGTCAACTTCACCTCAATATCAATAGGCGAACCATCCTCATCTTCTAATTGATCGAATATAGAGATTGTTGCGGATTCCGACTGACTGAGGGTTTTCTTTACACTCTCCACATTGTCTTTAAGCTCACCTTGGAAAGCATATTTTTTCCTTTCAGGAAGTTCTTCTATAAGCTTATGAATGTCTACATTGTTAGCTTTTCCCGCCTCAGAAAGAACATATTCAGATATTAAGCGGTCAATGTCATCACCGCCGAGCCAACGGTCACCACCTGTACCGGACTCTATAAAGTTGCCCCCTGAAGCAACCAAAATTGACAAGTCAAATGTACCACCTCCAAAGTCATAAACGAGGAAGATTTTATCTTCATCAGCAGCCATCTTATCAGCACCATATGAAATAGCTGCGGCAGTTGGCTCAGCCAGCAATCTTTGAACTTTCAAGCCAGCTAATTCAGCAGCTTTACGAGTGGCTGATTTTTGTTTTTCATTAAAATAAGCAGGAACAGTAATAACTGCATGGGTAACATCACCGCCAAGCTTCACGGAAGCATCATTCTTTAACTGGCGAAGAATCTCTGCACTGATTTGTTCAGGAGTGTACTCCTTACCATTCATAATAACAACAACAGACTCGTCTGTTCCTCCAGACATCTTTGAAATTCCATAAGGATACATGTCCTTATCAGCTTTCATCTTTTGTACCTGAGGGTCAGAAATTGAAGCTCCCATAAGACGCTTTGCAGACACTACAATATTAGGAGCATATCTTCTCCAATTCTTGTATGGTGCATTACCGACAGTAAAGCTTCCGCTTTTGTCAATGGCTACACATGAACGACATAGGTCCTCATTGTTTGGGCCTGTTGCAATAACTCTCACAGTAGCATCCTTAAATGCTACAACGGAATTGGTGGTTCCGAGGTCAATACCAATTGATTTACCCATATTTATATGATATTTTTGTTATATTTATTCTACTTATGATTTGTAAAAGGATATTTTTTCATATGTAATCATATATATATCGTTTGATTGTTTGCAATATCTTTAAAAAAAATCATTCAACTACAGTTTTTTATTTATCCTCTATTTCTAAAAATGCGCTTGGCACATACGCTGTACATACCGTTAACAATCCGTCAATTACAATGCCTACACGCTGCTGGCTTTGGTAGCGGGCTACTATGCCTGTCACGCCTGCGAACTTGCCTTCAGTTATCCGCACCTTTTGACCCGTCTTGAATTTCTCCACTTCTTCTGTCGAAGCAATTATATCATCAGAATCTGCAGCACAAATTATCTTTAGGCTGTTCATTTGGTTGTCTGGTACGACCAATGGTGCCTTGACAATCTTGTTGCCAACGTGAGTATGTCGATAATAAAAACGGAGGTAAGGGAGGTTTACGTTGTCGTAAACAAAATATTTAAGTTCATCTTCTGTACCATACGCAAAGAAAATGTTCGGAATGTGCGATTCTTCTATGGTGATACGCTTGCTGTCAACAAGTTTGACGCTTTTTAATGTAGGATAAAATGCTACTACATTTTTGCTCAGAAGATAGTTGTATGCATTCTTTTCTCTGCCGTATGTGGTACGGAGAGCGTACCAATGAGGAGTGTCTTTTGTGTCTTTATTAGTGTCTGCTGATGTTGTTGACAAGACATTATTGGTGGACACCCCTGTTTGTGAGTTCGTAGATTTGATAGGCTTTCGAACTTCGGGGAGGGCAGCCGGAGGCAAGTCCGGTGCTAGGAGCGGTCGACGTTCCGCCTTGGGTGCTTTTACATCTGACGTGGCGCAATATTTTTCCATATCGTGATGGTACCTTATCAAAGACTTGACTTGATACGCAGACACAAAAAGAAAGCGTGAGTCGTCCTGTTGTCCGTCCCACGTACCAAGGCTCTTGCATTGCCAAATCCAGTTGAACAGACAACGTTAGAGCCCACGCCGATATGAAAATCGCATCCGTAAAGAGACCTATACAGCATATTACATTGCACCCCAAAGGACACAATCTATGCTTACAAGGTCTCCACGGGATTGATATAATCACACCCGGGACATCTACCGTTGCTACGTTCAAGACTGGATTTTGAATTTGCAAGATTCGGTACGTCTTAAACACAGCGTCGAGTAAACGCCTTCAATATGTCAGAACTATCGTCCCACCCAAGCCCGCTTCGCACAGATATGTCTTTCGATTTTACCATGCTCCACACGGCGTGAGCTGTCTCATTATATCTTCTTCAAGAACTCGTCTTGGGCTGATATTCTGTTGAGACATGATAGTCCGAGTGCAAATATAAACGTTTTTTATTAGAATAAAGAATAAATCTTAAAAAATCTCATTGTTCACAGTGAAATTGGTTCAGAAATCTCCAAAGACAGATCAGCCTTGGTTACACTATAACATACACTGTAATGTTGTCAACGCTTTTGCGATTTCCTTTTAGTCGGTGCTCCCAATCCAATTTTCTGTGTTCCATCCCAGTTCGTCAGTTGGTCGGCGCAACCCCTTGAACCTCCAAGGGAAACGTATGTGCTGGCACTGCATGACATATGGTCAACAAATGCAAGGAAGCTTTGACAAAGGGGTTCGGTATAAACGACTCCCTTTGTGGCAAAGAGTTTTGTCCATGATGTGACACATTCTTTGCGGAAGTTACTGCAATCATCCCATGTCATACCTGCAAGGAATTTGTCTGTAGCTGCTTCCACCCTCTTTGCAGAATCAAGAGGCAAGTCGTGTTTGGAGGCAGTAGCCATGATGCCGTAATAGATAGCATTGGCTTCTTTCTCATTGAAATCTATTCGTTCCGTCTTTGAAAAACTTTTGAGGGCATCATGCCCTTCATTGATGAAGCGGTCAATGATGCTTTGGTATCTGTGTTGTTTTGCTTGCTCCTCTTGTTTAGCAGCTGCTTCCTCTTGTTTGCGTTTCTCCACACGCTCCAGAACCTCAATAATCTCTGGTTGCTGCTTCATTTCATTCCATTGAAGAACGATGTATCTGTACTTTGACATGAGGGCATTGTAATCCTTGCCTATATCCGTGAGTTCATCCCTTGCAGCTGATAGTTGTCTTCTGAGTCGACTAATCACTTCATCTTTTTCAGTAGCCACTCGTTTGACGGCATTCTCGTCAAGTTGCGAGATACGCTCTTTGACGTTTGCGTTTTCCTCTTTCAAGGCTTGGTTCTCCGCTTCAAGTGATTTGTTCTCCTTGATAAGGCGGTTGAGGTTCTGCATATAGTAGGTGTATGTCTTGTTCACCGATGTTCGTACACCCTCATTCTGCTTGTCACGTTCAGCGTTGATGGCATTGACAAGAGCCTTGATAGCGTCATTGATGTTTGTTGTCCGTTCCTCTCGCCAAGTCTTTTGCCCGATAAGTGCAGGAATAGGAATGGCAAGTTCTTTCTTAACGGCATCCATTGCCTCTTGAACTGGTGTCTTGATGTTGAGAAGAGGGAATGTAAGCTCTTGCTTGTCAATAGTGGCAAGCACAGCGTATTTCTCCACCTTGTCAAGAGCAGCTTTCGCCTGTCGCTCGGCTTCAAGAACGATTTTGTTCTTATGTCTTCGTCCTCGTTTCTCTTCCTCGGACAATTCATTGTAAGGGATGCCGCGTGCAAGACCATACTTGCAGCCAACCTCATTGTGATAGTCAGTATGTAGTTGCGAGAGATATTCCGACTTTGCTTTTCTCGTCTCTCCCCACACCTTGGCATAAGACACACGCTCAACAACGTCCTTTGAGGCAGTCTGCTTGGTGTAGTTGTTTCGCTCCTCTTTGGGTAATGCTCTCCATTCCTTAGTTGAAAGCACTATGTCGGGATTGTTCTTGTTGACATACTTGCTACCAATGCGTCCACGTTTCTTGACTTTCTCCACAGGAATAGTCTGCACATGGGCATGGATACTTGTTTCGTCACAATGGACTGCGAAACTGATAATATTCTCCTCGCCCCATTTTCGACAGGCAAAGTCGTAGGTGTCCTTTGCCCATTTATAAATGCCTTGTTGCAATACGATGTGGCTATGATCTGCATCAGGATTGGCAGTGTCTATCCTTTGGTTGCCAAAAGTGAGGTTGTACAGCACGTCGTGGTCGCCACTGAATATCATGCCGACGGTGCAGTTCGGACTGTTCTTTGATACTTGGTCTGGATGCCTGGCATCCATGTATGGCTTGAATTCCAATTCATCAAGGCGCATCTGAATGCGCTCATGGAGTGGAATGGGATTGGAACCAAGAGGGACAATCTTTCCATCCTTGACTATCTCGAAGTTGAGATTCTTGCGAGAGAAGTTGTAATGATTGTTCTTCTCCTTGTCGGCATTCTTCAGACGATAGACATTCTCGTCCCAACCTCTGCGCTCTGCCTCGTTACCTACTTGGGCGGAGAACGATTTCTTGTCTTTGCCGACATGGATAGCGGCACGTGGTATGTTGTTTTGCATATTGTATTTATGTCTTGGTGTACATTGTAAAAGGCGTAACTCGGTATAATGGCAGCAGGTCTCGGGCGAAGCCTGAGCATAATAGAAGGACTTTTTAAGTGAACAGCGTCAGCAGGTGAATCTAAAAGTCCCTATTATGTTCATGGACTTTTGCAAAAAGTCGGCTCCCTCACGAAAGACTGCCTCTATCCTTGACTATCCGCCATCTGTGCGTTTTCCGTTCGGTAGGTTAGATTACGATAGACCACCTTTGTCATCATCTCGTTGAGTCGGTCGGCAATTCGGTCACCATATCGCTGACGGATTTCCTTGGGCTCAAGGTTTGTGGTGAAGACCGTGAACAGTTGTGCGTCATACCGCATAGCCAAGAGTTCCTTGATGGGATAAATGAAATTGCCGTAGTCCTGCACTTCAGCAGGTTCAGTACCAATATCGTCTATACCTAATATATCAGCTTCCGCCAATTTGCAAAACTTATTATAGTCCGTCTTGCGGATTTGCACAATCTGCATGGCATTGACAATGGTAAAATTATAGTAGTTATCAGAACTATGTCCAGCATTAGGCGATAGGTTCGGTTTTAGGATTTCCAATCGTCTGACAAGGTTCTGCAATGCCTTGAGCATAGTGGTCTTGCCGTTGCCGCATCCGCCACATAGAACGATTCCGAACTTTGCAGTGTTTGCAGTCAGGCAATTGGCTACCTGTTTGAGTTGCTCTTCAACAAAACCATTATAGATAAACCTGCGATAGCGGAGCTGTACTTCCATGATATATGCTGCCAGAAGATATTCGTATGCCCGCTCCTCCAACATAGGCAGTCTAAAACGCCCCGTCATAGTCCGTCCCTTCCGCAGGAACTGGACAAGTCCTGCGATTTTCTTTTCGTTTGCTATTTCCATATACACCTCCGTTTTTACTGTCAAAAATCTCACACCTTCCCTTTATAAAAGAATCTTTGCTTTGGTGTTTGTCTTTATCTTTAATATGTGTCAAGTCCTGTGTCAAACCATGCGTCAAGTTATCCGTCAAGCCTACTGTCAAGTTATCTGTCCATTCAAGCAGTATGTAATTGGACGGTAGATGGCGGGATTTGCCTTCTGTAAAAGCGATAAGTTTGCGCTCGGATAGATGCTTCCGTGCCGTGATGACAGTTTGCCTTGAAAGGCGCAAGTCTTCACATATTCTTGTTGTGGAGCACGCAAACGGCATTTTCCAATACCGCTTGTTGCTCTCGTTCACAAGGTAGGCAAACAAGGCTATCTCACTCGCTGGCATTGGCGACATCAAAGCAGAACGCCAAAGCTGGTTCATGTATTCAATATACGTCATACGCTCCCTTTACTATCGTTGTCGTAAGCATTAGGCAAGTTTTTGTCCACCTTGCTTGTACGTTTGCAATAGCCAACAACAGTTTCGTTCATGGAGCGAGCGTGTGTAATGGCTTTGACTGCCGAGGCAGGGTACATGTTCTTGTTGCCAAACTTGATGTGTTGCAAGTAGCCTGTGCGATGCCACTGCCATAGGGTAGCAGGACATACATTGAAAATCTTGCAGACCTCCTCTGTTGTAAGAAATGTTTCCTCAGATTCTTCCTTGCGAGCAGACGCAGCTTGTTCCTCCCATTCCTTGCGTGACTGCGCCAAGAGAGCATTTGCAAAATGGTGAAGGTCTTCGGGAGTAACGGTTAGTGCTACCTGTCCTCCCATCTTTGTCAATGACATGATGTCAACCATATTTTTTCTGTTGATATTCGTTATACATACGCTGTCTTGCTCGTAAACCAGGATGCTCTTTCTCGCAGCGTGATAAAAAAGAAACACCGCCAATCCGCTGGTTTGTCGGATTGACGGTGCAAAGGTATATGGCTTTTGACGGCTCTCAATGAGATTTGAATAGGCAGTAGGATGCGACTACTATTGACTACTCTTTGTTAATGGAATTAACGTGACAATATCAAAAATCCTTAGCCAAATGCTGTTTTACGTTTGACTAAGGATTGTAAATGGTAGCAGATTGTCAGAAACGAAATATGCTGCGACAATATGCAATAATCATAGAAAGGAAGTTCTTGCGTCCTAATTTGCGGTCGTAGAAATGCACCTTATTTTCATTGGTGACATTGTAGCCTATGGCATTTCGTAAAGACCTTCTGTGATATTTGATTTTCTCCTCAACCTGTTTCTTGACGGCATCGGACTCGTATTTCAAGTTTATATGATACTTGCTGAAATACTTGTCGAAACTACTTTTCTTCAGGTTGAACTCATCGACCAGCAGACTGCGAGGAATTGTTGGAAACAATATGCCGTCCTCTATTGCACAATGGATAATGACGGCTGCATCATCTGGATGTTCACCTCTGATAAGCTGGTGAAGTCCGTACTGGATAGCATAGTATTGTGCTGCGAATGGAGTATATTCAATAAGTTTGGTAGGACGTTCCTCATTCGACACCCCACGAATAATCTTCAAGAACCCTAATACCATCTTTTGGGTAATGCCATCAAAGTGCTTCCGTATCAGTTCCTTGGTCAATGCCTCCATCTCGTCATAATGGCAGTTTCCTCTAATGGCAATATATTTGAGTGTCTTGCGGATTGAAGGTTTCTTTGCTAATTCTTCCCAAGGGGTAGTTTGGTATGACATAACAGCAAGAATGGTCATGCCGAAAGCGTCAAGACTTGGCTTTTCGACATTCTCGTTCACTTTCGTTCCATCAAACTCTTCCTTTATGAGCGAAAGCATGAACCTAACATTCTCTTCTGTTATGTTGCGAGGTTTGCCGAACTGTTGTTCGAGATCCTCGCCGAGTTCGTTTATGTTCATACCTTTCGGTAGTTTAACTGTCTAATTCTGTCGTTGAGCATTGACAACTTGCTTATCAGTTCATCAAAAGAAGGCACCTGTCCGAAAATCATGTGCTCACACATGAACTTATAGTCATCTTGCCATAGTCTTGCAATATCCTCGTTGGGCACGATACATAATGTGGCAGGATAAAGCTCATCATAGTTGAATCCTTTAAGTCCGATGAACTTTCTGCGATGTTCAAGTACCGCCTTATACAGGGCTTCGTTGTGGATTGCATGGTCAGCAATTCTGTTTTCAGAATCCATCATCATTGCCAAATCATATATATGGCGAGACATACGCTCCACTCTGACCTCGTTCTTCCTGAACTCTTCATGCAGCAGGAAAACCTTTTCAAGGAAAGTACGCTCGGGGATGACAGCGTTCACCTCAAATGGCTTTTCTGCAAATGGAGCTTTGCTGAAATGGGCATCAATAGCAGCGTTTATAGCCTTTTTCTCAATCGGCTCCATCATCGATCTGCCGCTGATTTCTATCTTTACCGTATTTTTGATATATGGTGATGCTTCATACAAACTATGATAGGTTATAGTTATCACCTCTGGGTCAGTTGTCGTAACTGGTGTGATTATAACATCCACAGAAAAAGCATCTGTTCGTATGCCCAAATCCACTAAAGCCTTCCTTATATCATGCTGCATTTTCTCTCTTACAAAAGAACAGGCGGCGCGACGTAGTCTGTCGCTGATTTGAGTCTTCGACAATTCACCGCTAAAGCCAAGGAATTCTCTGCTGAGTGCAATATCCACGTCTTCGGAGAATCTGGCTATCAAGTTCCAGCATTTGCTAAGACTTGTACCTCCTTTGAAAGCAATATGTTCTGCATATGGCAAAGTATGAAGGGCTTTCAACACCTGCGTTACCCACCAGTCCTTTTCGATACTTGACGGCGGCAATCCGGTCTGTAACGCCACGGTATTGATAGCTTCACGTTGTCTATCTTCTGGTATGTCTATGAATTTCATCGTGCAATTAGTATTTTGCGCACCCATACAGGAGCAAGTTTAATATCATGGTTGAAATCGTTGTCGCTTACAATCCTTGTGTGTTCGATAAGCATGTTGCGTTCCTCCTTGGTTATTTTTTCTTCGCCTATGGTGCGCATGGCTGTTACAACAAGCATCATCAGCTCTGATTTATAGGCAAAGTTCTTGCCCGAAGAAGAATGCTTGAACAGGATGCCGCGTCCGTTTCCGATCTTTATCCTACGTGGTGCGCCGTTGGTCAGGAACACGACATTCATGGGCATCTGCGTGGACAATCCGAGACGATTCAAAGCATAGGCTCCCATCGGTACAATCTTCGCCTTGTCTCGTTTGGCTATAGCCTGGGCAATGTCTTCAACAGACGGATAGATGATACCAAGCCCATATTCCTTGTCCTCTTTGGGGTAATAATAGATGCCATGAGCCAGCCGCACCAACATTCCGTCGGTGTACATCCGATGGAATGTTGACTTCACGGCTGATGGTGTTCCGCAGTCTGCATAGTCTTGTTGGAAGACTATAGAACCACGCCCTTTTCCTCTAAGCCTCATTTCTATCTTATTTACAGTGCTTTGGCTTGATGTCTGTACCATATTTTTGAAACCTTTTTATTACATTTTTGGTTCTTGTTCGTCTGCAAAGGTATAGTATTTTCTTCTAAACGCCAACGTTTTTATTGAATATCCGTTTATGAAACGCAATTTTGGCAAACTCGCAATAGGTCAGTCTATCAATTTCACCAGTTCACGTTTCATCTCGTTGTCGATTTCTCTGTAACGTGCAAAGGCTCGACTGCCATCTGTGTGTCCCGAAAGAGATGCAACAAGATTTGGATCTTTCACCTTCTTGTATAGGTTGCCGATGAACGTCTTTCTTGCAGTGTGGCTTGTCGCAATATCGCAGATTGGTTTCTGTATAGGCTCACGAGTCTTGTTGTCAATAACAGTCACCATGCGGTCAATGCCGAGCAGTTTCAGAATTTTCTTAATCTGACGGTTGTATATGTTTTGGTTTATCTTCGGCAACAATCTCGTTTCAAGGTCGGCATATTTGGCGAGAATTGCTTTCGCCTTGTCATTGAGCGGTACTCGGATGGTGCGTGGTTTGTGGTTCTTTGTCTTTTCAGCAATGTATTCCACAGCACCATCAACGATGTTGGCACGTGTCATCTTTTCAAGGTCTCCCACACGGCAGCCGATGAGACAATGAAACATGAATATGTCACGATATACTTGTGTGGATGGCGTTTCGTTACTAAGGTCGGCATAGTAGACTTTGTCACGCTCTTCAAGTGTCAGATAGAATGGAGGGCTGTCCAGCACCTTAGGCATCTCAAAGGTGGCGAAAGGGTCGTTTGTCGTGATATTATGCTTCAAACACCAGTTCACGACCGTGCGTATTCTTCTGAATATAGTATTGATGGAGTTTTCCGTTAGTTGGCGTGGCTTGAAACGCTCCTCTATGTCATCGAAGATTTGAGGGTAATGCTCATAATATCCAGCCTCGTTTACCAGATATTTATGAAACTCACGCAAGTCATCGGCTGTTATAGCATCAAGTCGCATGGTGTAACCTCGTCTACGCATAATTTCCCTTTGGAAACGTTCGAAGTGCTGCAACTTACGTACGTTATGCTCATGATGCCTTATAGATTCCTTTTCCATCGGGTGGTTCTCGGCATACTGCTGGCATTGGTACACAAGGCTGTATTCGTCACCTTTTCTGCCTTGGCGGATGTTGATGTTAGGATGATGAAACTCCTCAATAACACCTTTTAGCCAACGGCTGTCCGCTCCATGATAATATTGTGCGGATATAAGTGCCGCCAAGTCCTGCACGGCTTTGTCGAATGCCGTGCGCTTTGCCTCCGCTACAAGAGCCACACGTGTCTTGTAACCCTGCCGTTCCGCGCTCCAATGATTAGGATTGATGGATAACTCGCTGACAGCCTTGATGTCAGTTTTTCCGTCACGCACACGGAAATAAACGTGCGCATGGTCGGTTATGTTGTTCTTTGCCGAGGTTTCTCGGATGAATGCCGTTACTTTCATGCTACTCTATATATAATGTATAATTGGTAGATTGTATAAACGTTAGTTGATGAGGTTGACAAGATTTACTTTCGTTTCCTCATCAATCTCTCTGTATCTGGCGAAAGCTCTGCTTCCGTTTACATGTCCTGTCATGGAACTCACAAGCTCGGGATCTTTCACTTTCTTGTATAGGTTGCCGATAAAGTTGCGTCTTGCCATGTGGCTTGTAGCGACATCACATATTGGCTTCTGAACCTCCTTTCCGGTGACGGTGTCAAGGATAGTAACCATTCTGTTGATGCCACATTCTCGAAGTACGGCACGGATGCCCTCGTTGTATTGGTACACTTGCTTTGTCGGCAGAAGCTTTTCTTGCTTGCCATCGTAACGTTTCAGTATCTCCATGGCCTTTGTGGTAAGGGGAACGCTCACGGTCTGCGACCGTTTGCGCATGGTCTTGTGTGGAAGATACTGCAATATGTCACCGACAATATTGTCTTTAGTAAAAGAGAACATGTCTCCGACTCTACAACCCACCATTGATTGGAAGATGAACAAGTCACGATACACTTCTAACTCTGGCTTGTTGTGTAGGTTTGCATTGTAAACCTTATCACGTTCTTCTATCGTCAGATAAAAAGGTGTGCCTTGCACGGCTGCAGGGATAGTGAATGCATCGCATGAGCGGTTTGTTGTAAACCCCATCTTGATACACCAATGCCCAACAATACGCAGATGATGCATGATACCTATAATCTGTGTGCTTGACATCTGCTTGGGAGGGTGCATGTCAAGGTTGAACTGTTCGTAAAACTCAGGGTAGTCATTGTAATGAACATATTCGTTTATGACATACTCACGAAAATCAAGATACTCTTCGGGGCGGATTGTCTCGCAATAGAGCGTGAAGCCTTCCTTTCCCTCTATCTCCCTCTTGTAGGCTTCATAGCGTTGAAGCTTCTTGATCGTTGGTTTATAAACGAGTGCTGATTTCGGACTCATGGGATGTTCCGCAATGTATTGTTCCATTCTCGAAACAACTGTAGTCAATGTCTCTGTTGACTTTGAAGTTGGATTGACACATTCATCAATCACATTCTTCATCCATGCAACATCAGCAGTCGCAGAGTTATATTGCTCGCTAAGAGCCGTTATAATGGTCTGCACCAAAACCTTGACTTTCTTCTGCTCGTCAGATGGTAATTTCTTTGTCCTTCGATAGGAAAGTGCATCATTGTCCCAATAGTCAAGCATAACCTCAATGTCGGAACGGACTTTGAGGTCAACATCCTTATCCCGGAGTCGAAAACAAAGATTGGCTTTTGCAGGAGCGTCTTTGTCTTTGGTCTTGCATTCCTTTGTGATGATGGTAATCTTCATGTCCCTATGTTTTTTATTTCAGTCACAAAGGTAATACCTTTCCCGTAAATGTTCCCACATATCCCCAATAAACTATGATTCGTTTAAATCTATTTATGATTTGGCTTTTGCACTTTCTTTCCTTATTATCAGTTATTTGCAGATGTTGTCGTCAAAATTCATCAAGTCGAATCATTGTTGTTTTAGTATATATAGTTTCCACGCTTTCTTTATATATGTAACCCAAACATAAACCAGTTTCAACAAGAGAGGACGTGAGAAACACAAAAATGAATAAATGAAGATGAAAAATATTAGACTTTAGGGAAAAAACTTTTCTAAATATAAAGAATTGGATTGATAAAATATAAAAACGGTAATCCAAAAAATATTAATCACTTAACATAATACTTTTTTTCATGAAACGATATTTGTTTCTAACATTAGCGGTGCTACTGTGCACCCTATCAGCCTCCGCCTACGATTTTATGGTGGATGGTATCGCCTATTGCAAAAATGATGATGGCAAAAGTGTGAGAGTTGCCAGTGGTGTTGATTATAAAGGTGACATCGTTATACCAGAGAATATGACTTACGATGGCGTAACATACTCCGTCACCTCAATCGGCGAGAATGCTTTCAGTGGTTGCACAGGCCTGGCCTCTGTGACCATCCCCAACACAGTCTCTTTTATAGGCGGTGATGCTTTTTCTCGTTGCTGGGGCCTGACCTCGGTCACCATCCCCAATTCTGTTACCAAAATCGGCGATCGTGCGTTTTTTTATTGCACAGGCCTGACTTCTATCACTATTCCCAACTCTGTCTCCGAAATCGGCTTTGCTGCTTTCTGTGGTTGCGCAGGCCTGGCCTCTGTGTCCATCCCCAACACAGTCTCTTTTATAGGCGATGTTGCTTTTGAGGAAACTCCATGGTATAACAATCAACCTGATGGTGTTTTCTATATAGGGGATGTTGCATATAAATTTAAAGGTGGAATGGCAAGTGGAACAGCTATCTACATAAAGGAAGGCACAGTGTCGATCAGTCCAGGCGCTTTCCGGGGTTGCACAGGCCTGAGCTCTGTGACAATCCCCAACTCTGTCGCCGAAATCGGCTTTGATACTTTCCAGGGTTGCACAGGCCTGTCCTCTGTGACCATCCCCAACTCCGTCACCAAAATCGGCGCGTATGCTTTCGATGGTTGCACAGGCCTGCCCTCTATGACCATTCCCAACTCTGTCACCTCAATCGGCAATTGTGCTTTCAAGGGTTGCACAGGCCTGCCCTCAGTCACCATCGGAACCTCCGTCTCCTCAATCGGCGAGGGCGCATTCTCTGAATGCACTGACTTAAAGAAAGTGTATTCGCTCAACTCTGTTCCTCCTGTAATCAATGAGAATACTTTTTCTTTCTATGATGCGGATTTATTTGTGCCACAAGGATGCCTCTCAGCTTATAAAAGTGCCAAAGGGTGGTCTAATTTTTCAAATATCAAAGAAATTCAAGAAACCATTAAGGCTGAATCAATTTCGTTGAATGAACATTCAGTAAATTTGAAGATAGGTGAAACATTGTCTCTGACTGCGAAAGTTTTACCAGAGAATGTTTCAACCAAGACTGTGGCTTGGTCTTCAAATAATCCTGAAGTGGCTTCAGTGAATGATGAGGGACTTGTGACGGCTTTAACCGCAGGAACAGCATTAATTTCTGCTACCACTACCGATGGCACAGTTCTTTCAGATTCTGCCACAATAGTAGTTTCCACTCCGACTTCATCACCTTCTCTTTCTGTGGGCAACTATTTATGTGTGAATGGCGATATTGTCACAGTGGCGTTGTCGCTCGCAAATAAACAAGAAATAGGTGGTTTTCAGACCGATTTCACTGTGCCTGACGGATTCGCAGTCGCTCTCAACAGTAAAGGTAAATACGACATTACGCTAAATGCTGACCGCTGCGTGGACCACGTAGTTACCACTAACAAACTGAGTGATGGGTCAATACGTGTATTGGCTTATTCTCCATCTGCTGAGCCCTTTATTGGCGAATCTGGAGAAATCTGTTACATCAAGCTTGTGGCTGACGAGGATGTGAAAGAAGGCGATCATCAACTGATTTTCCGTGAAATACTCATTTCCGAATCCAACGGTAAGGGGCACCGATGCGATGACCTCACGTCAGTATTGAGCACTTTGCCAGTAATTCTTGGTGATGTCAACAACGACCACAAGGTGAATGTTCAAGATGTTTTGCTAACCGCTAATGTGTCGGTGGGTAAAGACGTGGACGGTTTCGTCTTTAGGGCGGCAGATGTCAACAAGGATGGAATAATCAATGTTTCCGATGTTCTTCTTGTGGCAAATATTGCCGTCGGAAATAGTGTGACAGTGAGTGCTGCTCCTCGATTTGGCGAATCACACGATGTGCTCCATGTATCCGACTTTATGCTGAACTCAGGGGAAGAACGCACAGTTGATGTGATGCTCGACAATACAGTTGACTTCTCTGCATTACAAATGAACCTCCGTTTGCCAGCAGGAGTAAATCTAAAGAATGTAGCCCTTACTGGTCGTGCTACAGATGGACACGCTGTAGTTTACAATGAGAATACGCCTGGTAATATCAATTTGATGGCATTTGCCGCTTCTACCGAAAATTTCACAGGAAATGACGGGGCTATCCTCAAACTCACTTTGCAGGCTGATAAGAGCTTCTGCGGTGATGGCGCTATTGAACTCACAGATGTGAAGTTGGCAGAGTCAGATGGTTACACTCGTGAGGCTGATGATGCTTCCGCTCGCATCTCTGCTGTTACGACAGGTGTTGAAGGCGTTTATAGTGATGTTTGTGCTTATGCCGAAGGTCAGAGCATCGTTATTGAAGCTACTGATGCAGGTAAGGCTCAAATCGTCCGTCCTAATGGCGTAATGCAAGAAGTGAAAGTGAATGTTGGCCGCAATACTTATCCAATGGCCGACTGTGGCATCTATTTCATCCGCTTTGCAGGCAAAACTTTCAAAGTGATTATTTAAATATAAAAATTTCAAATAATGAAAAAGTTATTATCCATAATATTGAGTTTACTCACTGCTTCCACCATGTTGGCGGCGGTTAACCAACTTTCTTTTACACCTAATGTGACCATCACACCTGGGGGAACAGCCACTATCACCGTGATGATGGATAACCAAGATGAAGTGGCTGGCTTCCAGTTTGAAATGTTGCTTCCAGAAGGTCTCTCTGTCGTGACTAATGCAAAGGGAAAGATGGAGTTTAAGCTTAATGCCGACCGCCTCGATGATCATGTGGTAACTTCAAATTTGCGCAAAAATGGCAAAATTTCAGTGATGTCGTATTCTGCTACGGCAGAGCCTTATTATGGCACTTCGGGGCAAATTCTCTCTTTTGCTGTAAAAGCTGATGAATCTTACACTGGTACGCACGCAATTGAAATAAGCGATATTAATATATCGTCATGTTTGGGTGTGAAAGTGAACGAAATCACCACAGCCTCTATTGAGGTGAAAGCTCCGTCAGATAATCCTGTAGTGGCGACAAGTATTTCTCTTGATAAATTATATGCAGTGGTGATGGAAGGGGAGAGCGCTGCTTTTGTGGCGACTGTTGAGCCTCTTGATGTGACAATGAAGGATGTGGAGTGGAGCACAAGCGACGCCACTATTGCCACTGTTGACCAAAATGGCAATGTTACTGGTTTGAAAAAGGGTGTGGCATTAATTACTGCCACCACTAAAGATGGTTCAAATCTTACTGCTCAAGGTGTCGTTATCGTAGATAAGGAAGATTTCCTTGAGGGAGACATTGATCATGATGGTGTCATTGACATTGCTGATGTAACAGAACTCATCTTAAAGGTCCTATCAAAATAGCATAATCCATAATTACTGTCTATTTCATAGCCTTGCCGCAAATTTTTGATTTTGTGGCAAGGCTTTTTGTTTTCCTTTTTGGTGTTGCTTCGTGGAGCGCTTTGTTGGTATTTTTGTTCAGGAGGTCTTTGAATTTGGTCGATGAAATTTGATGTGGGTGTGATGAAGCATCATGAGTTTCGATTTTGACGAAAAATGGGCTTGTTTTGGTTCAAAAATTCTGATTTTGGTGTTTCGGGTGTTTCGGGTGTTTCAAGTGTTTCGTGTGTTTCACTTTGGTTTTGGTTTCACATTTGTTTGAAGCGATAAAGTTGCACATTTGGCAAAAAACGCAAAAAACGTGGCTGCGGTTGGGGAAGTTTTGCTTCATTGGAATTATTATTGTAATTTTGTGAGTAAATTAGACAGATTATGAATTATAAAGTCGTAGCGACAAGTAAAGATACTAAAGCCCGTGCGGGTGTGATTGGCACTGACCACGGCGAAATCCAGACTCCAATTTTTATGCCAGTGGGCACTGTGGGCGCGGTGAAGGCTGTTCACATGCACGAGCTTCGCGATGATATTAAGGCGCAGATTATCTTGGGCAACACTTACCACCTGTATTTGCGCCCTGGTATGGACATCATCGAGCGCGCTGGTGGTTTGCATAAATTCAACACTTGGGATAAACCAATTCTTACCGATAGTGGTGGCTTTCAGGTGTTCTCGCTTTCCAGCAACCGCAAACTGAAAGAGGAGGGTGTGGCATTCCGCAGCCATATCGATGGTTCAAAACACCTGTTCACCCCAGAGAAAGTGGTGGATATTCAGCGCAGCATAGGTAGCGATATTATGATGGCACTCGACGAGTGTCCTCCAGGCACATCTGATTATCAGTATGCCGAGAAGTCGCTTCGTCTTACTCAAAGGTGGCTCAAGCGTGGTTGGGATCATTTTAATGCCACATCACCACGTTATGGCCATTCGCAAGCCTTTTTTCCCATTGTGCAGGGCTGTGTGTATAAAGACCTGCGCACCGACAGTGCGAAATTCGTAGCCGACTTGGGAGCCGAGGGCAACGCTATCGGTGGTTTGGCAGTAGGTGAGCCAACCGAGGCGATGTACGATATGATTGAGGTGGTTAATGAAATTCTGCCGGAAGACAAGCCTCGCTACCTGATGGGCGTGGGCACACCAGCCAACATACTCGAAGCCATTGATCGTGGCGTGGATATGATGGACTGCGTGATGCCAACTCGCAACGGCCGCAACGGTATGCTTTTCACCCAGCATGGTATTATGAATATGCGCAACAAGAAGTGGGCTGACGATTTTTCACCACTTCAAGAAGATGGCGCTTCGATTGTGGATAAGATTTACTCTAAAGCCTACGTTCGTCACCTGTTCGTTGCACAAGAGATTTTGGCGATGCAAATTGCAAGCGTTCATAATCTCGCATTCTATTTGTGGCTTGTGGGTGAGGCTCGCAAACACATTATTGAGGGCGACTTCAAGTCGTGGAAAACTGAAATGGTGGAACGTGTCACACGCCGCCTATAATCGTTAGCATCATGCAAGACAGCATTGAAAACATACAGCCCGAAGAATTGAATGGTGATGTCACATCACCAACCACAAGTGTGGAAACAAGCGTAGATGACGAGCAGAAACAGTTGTCAGACATCGACAATTCCGCTGAATCTGCCGAATCATCTACAGCTGAAAAGAAAAAAGAGGCAAAGAAGCCATTAGTCAAGAAGTTTGACTTGTATATTATCAAGAAATTTATCGGCACATTTTTCTTTATCATTCTGATGCTTTTGTTGGTGATTGTAATGTTCGACATCAACGAAAAGCTCGATGCCATGCTTCTTGCCCCATTGAAGGAAACTGTGTTTAAATATTTCTTGAACTTCCTGCCGGGCTTCATCAACCAGTTTGCGCCAATGTTCGTGTTTATCACAGTGATTTTCTTCACCTCGAAATTAGCCGACAGGTGCGAAATTACCGCAATTCTATCAAGTGGCATCAGTTTCAACCGATTGGCAGTACCCTATATTGTGTCGGCGGTATTTATTTCGATAGGCACGCTGGTATTGTCGTTGTATATCATTCCGCCTGCCAATGTGAAGCGAATTGAATACACCAACCAATGGGTGAAAAACAAGCGAGTGGACTATGGCGACAATGTGCAACTGCAAATGCGCCCTGGTGTGATGTTTCACATGGAGCGATACGACAACACCACCAAGCACGGCTATCACATTTCGATTGAGGAATTTAAGGACAATGTGTTGGTGTCGAGAATCACAGCCCAAAGTGCTGTTTACGACACGTTGGGACGCTGGAAATTGAGCGATTACAATCATCGTAAGTTCGACGGATTGAAGGAAACAATGACCACCGGCAGCATGATGGACACGCTCTTGAACTTTGACCCGAAAGACTTTTTGATTTCGAAAAACGATCAGGAAACTCTCACCTCGCCAGAGTTGAAACGCTACATTACCGAACAGCGAGAGCGTGGTGTGGCTAATATCCAGCAATTCGAAATTGAATATGAAAAGCGCTATGCTATGACGGCAGCCGCATTGATTCTGACCATTATCGGTTTTTCTCTGTCGTCAAGAAAGGTGCGTGGTGGCACTGGATTGAATATCATGATTGGCATTGTGCTGAGTTTTTCCTACATCCTGTTTATGCAGGTGACGCAAACCTTCGCCCAAAACGGCTACACCTCATCGCGTGTGGCAATGTGGATTCCGAATATTTTGTTTACCCTTATTGCTGTGGTTCTTTACAAGAAAGCCTCCCGCTAATAGCGAGCAGCGAAAATCAGATACAAATAATCCCCAAAGATTTTCTCAACGCATCTTTGGGGATTCTTATAATTATGAGTATGTGGGAGTTTATCGCATTGCGTATTGAACGCTGCTGTTCACCATTTGCTTGTAGGCATACACGCCACGTTCGCTTAATTCTACAGTCTTGAAATCACCTTCAGGGGTAATCATTTTCACATGAGTGTCGTCAACGTATTGCAGGAACTTCACTTCCTTGTCGCCATTGCAAACGCTCCAAGAGTTGTCGGCTGCATCGAAGTTGAATTTCACCACGCTCTTGTCGGTGGTGTTGGTGATAGTGTATCCATTCTTGTCGCTCTTCACAATGTATCTGCCGTTCTTGCCGTCAATAGTCTTTGTGCTTGCTTGCACAGGGTTTTCACCCGACCAGAATTCAATGCTGTTGAGCACCAACAAGTCAGCCAAGCCCGAAAGCTCATATACTGGAAGAATCCAGAATGCCACGAACACCAGTTCGTTGACGAATTTACTACCCACTTGCTTATTCCAAGTTAACACTTTATTGGTGAGCTTGAAACTACCAATACATGAAGTGAACATCATTGATGATGCCAATATGGCGATTAATGCCACGCTTAAATACCTTTTCTTCATGATGTATAAATTTTAAAAAATTATTATTTACGATATGCTTCAAATCTACTTTCCACCTTTTGAACATAATTCACGGTTTCGTTGCTACGGAAATAACCGTATTTGCACACGGGATCGTTGTAATATCGTTCATTGGTCTTCCATTTCAGAGCCTCTTCCACATTGCCGTACCAAACATGGGGATTCTTGCCGTATTTCTGGGCAAGATTGATGGCGTCGACGATATGGGCAATACCACCATTGTAGGCGGCAAGCATGAATCTCATTCTTTCTTTAGGGTCGGGCACTCTGCTGGAGAAATACTTTTCCAAGCTCGAAAGCTCGCGCACAGCAGCCTTCACGCTCACTTCAGGGTCGTGCAGCTTCGACGTGTCGAATCCATAGCCCCTTGCTGTGCTGGGCATGATTTGCATCAGTCCCCTTGCGCCAGCCCACGACACCACTCTTGTATCGAATTTCGACTCCACATAGGCAATGGCGGCAAGCAGTTGCCAAGGGTAGGAGATATGTCCGGAATAGGCTTTAAACAAGTCGTCGTATGGCGAGATGTCGCCATTTTTCCTCACATATTTTCCGCTACCACCGTATGTGTCGTTATCCTGCGTGAGCGAATAGCGGCTTTGCTCAAAGTAGTGCTTTGATATGTCTTCGCTATAGAGAATGGTGCGCTCGCTTGTGCTCCAAGCGTCGATGGAGTCTGATAGGGCGTTGTTGTTGAGGTTCACTGCCCATGATGAGCGTTGAGGGAAACTCACCTCCAAACCGATGTCGATGTTGCTGTAATACGTTTTATTGATTTTAGCAATATCGCTATCCACAATCGTATATGGAATTTTCCCCGTGCTCACCTGATTTACAAGGTCTTGAACATCAACGGTGTCTTTGTCCACCGATTTGATGTTGATACCACCGCCAATCTCGCTGTTGAGGTTCTCAAGTCTTGACTCGTATTTCGAACCTTTCTCCACATACAGGTCTTTGCCTTTCAGCTGTGTGACATTTGTAATGCGGTGTCGGCCCTTACGCTGCACCAGCACTTGATAGGTGGTGTTGGTTTCGCCGCAGTGCAGCACTTCCTCGTTAAATTCAGCGGTAATGGGAATCTCGTATGCCAGCACATCCACCTTGTCGTCCTTCACAAGTTGAAGCAGCGATTGCATACTGTGAGCCAATGTGAATTTTAGCGCTATCTTTTTGTCCTTCGCAAAATCACAAATTCGGTCATAATCATAGCCCAGCGTGTCGCCTCGATAGATGAAGAAACTCGTTGGGCTATACAGGGTGCCCACACGAAGCGTGTCGGGCAGTTTGTAACTGTCGCTTTCATTTGCCGTAGAAGATGCGCAACCTTGGCAAATCATTGCCAAAGCACATATCGCTATGTATGTACTGAAAAGTTGTCGCATTTCGGCAAATCGTAGCATTAGTATTCGAATGTGCCGTATTCGCTCTTGATGGTCAGATGGTTTTCTTCTGCATCTTCTACTCTACCGATGATTTGTGCATCGATATTGAACGACTTAGATATTTCAATAATGTCGGCAGCGTCTTCTGGTGAAACGTAAATTTCCATACGGTGTCCCATATTGAACACTTTGTACATTTCCTTCCAGTCGGTTCCCGATTCCTCTTGAATGAGTTTGAAGAGTGGTGGGATAGGGAAGAGGTTGTCCTTCACCACATGCTTGTTTTTCACAAAGTGCATCACCTTGGTTTGAGCACCGCCTGTGCAGTGTACCATACCGTGCACCTTGTCGTGCATCTTATCGAGCACCTTCTTGATTACAGGAGCATAGGTACGGGTAGGAGAAAGCACCAGTTCGCCAGCGTTCACTTCCACGCCGTCGATAGCTTCGGTCAGTTTCTTAGAACCTGAATACACGAGTTCGTTAGGAACAGCCTGATCGTAGCTTTCGGGATATTTCTCTGCGATGTATTTCGCAAAAACATCGTGGCGAGCCGAAGTCAGACCATTGCTGCCCATACCGCCATTGTATTTTGTTTCGTAAGTGGCTTTGCCGAACGATGCCAAGCCCACAATCACATCGCCACCCTTAATGTTGGCGTTGTCGATCACTTTGTCGCGACGCATTCTGCAAGTCACAGTGCTGTCAACGATTATGGTGCGCACCAAGTCGCCCACATCGGCAGTTTCGCCGCCAGTGGAAATGATGTTCACACCCATTTTATTGAGTTCGTCAAGAAATTCTTGTGTGCCATTGATAATTGCAGAAATCACCTCGCCAGGAATGAGGTTCTTGTTTCTGCCAATGGTTGAGGAAAGAAGGATGTTGTCGGTTGCGCCCACGCAAAGTAGGTCGTCGATGTTCATCACCACAGCATCTTGAGCCACGCCTTTCCAGACGCTCAAATCGCCAGTCTCTTTCCAATAGATATAAGCCAACGATGATTTAGTACCAGCACCATCGGCGTGCATAATGTTGCAATATTCGGGGTCGCCTCCCAAAATATCAGGGATTATTTTACAAAATGCCAGAGGAAAAACGCCTTTGTCAATTTTTTTAATAGCGTTATGCACATCATCTTTTGAGGCAGATACACCTCTAAGATCGTATCGTTGATTACTCATATTAGAAAATTATAATAAGTTTTTGATTACGACGAGATAAATTAGTGATGCCGGCACAGCAAACAGCAGACTGTCGATGCGGTCGAGAATGCCACCGTGACCGGGAATCAAATGGCTTGAGTCTTTCACACCGGCTGTTCTCTTCATGAGTGACTCGGTGAGGTCGCCAAGCGTTGCGAATATCGAAACCACCATGCCCCAACCGGCAAAAAGTAGTGCCGATGGACCGTGGAAAATATCGTTGAAATATGCACCCATCACATAACCAGCCAACACGGAAAGAACGAGGCCGCCCCAGAAGCCTTCCCACGACTTCTTGGGTGAAATGCGTTCAAACAGGCGATGCTTGCCAATGGTGGAGCCCACAAGGTAGGCACCAGAATCGTTGAGCCACAAGAAAATGAAAATGCTAAGCAGGAGCATACTGTTTTCGGTGAAGCTGATTGTACTCATCAAGCCCAGTGGAATGGCTACATAGCAAATGCAGAAAAACGACTGCTGTAAACTCTTGATGGGGTTTTGATTGGTGATGTAGAGCTGGATTGTGAATCTCACCAATCCGTAGAGCAAGATGGGAAGGAAACTTGCAAGTGAGTGACCGCACTCTTCGTTGAAGAAAAATGACGCGAACACGGCTAAAGCCCCAAGTGCGTCGACGCACTTAACGACCTTTGATTGATTTTGCTCATCACCATGGGTTAGACGGCTGGCTTCCCAAACGCCAATCAATGTGACGAGCCCAAAAAACACCAAGAAAATAACTGGAATAGTATCAAAAAAATAGATGGCGCAGAATATGAGTCCTACATACACTGCTCCGGATAAAATGCGTGTGATGAAATTCTTCAAACCTCTTATATTTTAGTTTACTACAAAGTTACTTTTTTTATTTGATGTGAGCAAAATTTATCGAAATTTGATATAATAAAATAGTCACTATGCCGTTATAAAGATGTGTAATTTAAAATTGAGTGCCTATGCAGAAAAAAACTACTACTGTAAAATTTGAAATTCGTGAAAATTCCCAAGCGCGGCCAAAGCTTTCGACTGTGAGTCTGTTGAAGCAATTTGCAAGAGTTTACACTTGCAGTCAAGTGCTTGAACCGACCCTTAGAAATTTCATTCTTAATTAAAAATTCGTTTTGATTTTTTGTTCTGTATGAAAGTGTAGCGATTAGTCGCCAAGAAGTCTTTCAAGAACGGTCTGAACGAGGTCGTTAACCGCAGTCTTGTAATTTGGATTCGCACTGGTAGCCACTCTGTTGGCGATGATAGAGCAAATGGTGATGGCGTGGTGCCCCATCATTTTTGCCATACCTTGAAGTGCGGCGCTCTCCATTTCATAGTTGGTGATGTGACCGCCTTCGTATTCAAATTGCTCAATGCGCTTGTTGAGTTCTGGTTCAGCAAGTGGCAGGCGTACTTCACGACCTTGTGGACCGTAGAAGCCCACAGCAGAGATGGTGTAGCCTCTCACCATGTCGTCTCGGCCGATTTTTTCAACCAATCCTGGGTCTGATTCCACCACGTAGGGCTTAGCAAACAGAGGATTCCACTTCACAAATTCGCAGAATTTCTTTTCAAACTCAAGGTCGCAGTTTTCGTTGCGTCCAGCGTAATAGTTCAGCACTCCATCAAAACCGAGACTCTTTGCCGCAATCACTGGAGTGCCTACAGGCACGTAGGGTTGCAAACCGCCAGAAGTGCCGATGCGCACGATGTTGAGCGCGCGGTGCTTGTCTTTTACAGTGCGGGTCTCGAAATCAATATTTGCCAAAGCGTCGAGCTCGGTAATCACGATGTCGATGTTGTCGCTACCGATACCGTGTGAGAGTGCCATTACGGGCTTACCGTTGTATGTGCCGGCAATGGTGTGGAACTCACGACTTTGCACATCATATTCGATGGTGTCGAAATACGAAGCAATCATATTCACGCGCGCAGGGTCGCCACACACGATGATATTATCTTTGAGTTGGTCGGGGCGAAGGTGTATGTGGAACACAGAACCGTCGGGATTGATAATCAACTCTGAATCTGGAATTATCTTTTTTGTCATAGTTGTTTTATTGGTTTAATGGTTATTAAAAAACAAAGATAATTATAATTATTGTCAGAAACAACAGGTTATTACCGTTTTTACAGAATTATTTTGCCTTACAGGCGTTGTGCGCACTATTCAGTGAGGGATTACGCCATTGCGTAGCGGCAACCTGGCATACTGATGATGATGCCTTTAAAGTCGAGCTGCATGAGTGTGCTCATCACCCTGTACACCGGAATGTGGAGCTTTTCGGTGATGGCATTGATGTGTATGTCGCCAGCTTGCTTGATGATGTTCACAATCTCTTGCTCTTCTTCCGTGAGCGAGGGAAACAGGTCAAGTTGCTGGGTGGGCTTGTTGGTGATTTTTGATTCCCATCGCAGAGCGTCCACTATGTCGGTGGCGCAGGTGATGAGCATTGCCTGATTGCGCTGAATGAGCTGGTTGCAGCCTTTGGATTGCTCATCGGAAGTGCGTCCGGGCACAGCAAACACATCTCTGTTGTAGCTTTGTGCTATGTTGGCGGTGATGAGCGAACCGCCTTTCTCTGCCGATTCCACCACTATGGTGCAGTCGCTCAAACCGGCGATGATGCGGTTGCGTGCCACGAAATTGCCTTTGTGCAGCACGTCTTGCGATGTGTATTCGGAGATGATGCTACCGCCACTGTTCACTATCTTTTCAGCGGCATCTCTATTCTCGGCAGGGTAAATCTTGTTTAGTCCACATGCCTGAACGGCAATGGTTTCGCAGTTGTTTTTCAGTGAAGCGTTGTGGGCGGCAATGTCGATGCCAAACGCCAGTCCGCTCACAGTAATCACATCAGGAATAGCCTCCGACAGCTCTTTCACAAGCTTTTCGCACATTCGGCGGCCGTACTCGGTGCACTTGCGAGTGCCCACTATGCTCACGATGTGCTTTTTGTTGAAATCGGTGTTGCCCACGCTGTATAGCAATATGGGCGCATCGGTGGTGTTCAGTAGGCGTTGAGGATAGTCGCTTTCTGTAAAATAACTTACCTTGATGTGGTGTGAGTTTACAAACTCAATTTCCTTTTCCGCTTTTTCAAGGCAGGAATTGCGGTATGCACGCTCCAGAATTTTGCTCTTGCTTTTGGTGATGAGGCGCAACTCCTTCTCGCTGATGGCGAAAAACTCTTTCTCGTCGCCAAGCACATCGAGGATCTTTTGAGCCAAGTCCACGCCCATGCCCCTAACCGAGGCAAAAGCCATCTTATAGAGCAAATCGGGAATCATCGCAAATATTCTTTAAAAGCCTCCTTGAGTTTTTCGCATCTGCTGATTCGACCGTTCTCTAAGCACACGATGGTGGCGCTGGCGAGGAACACGTCGTCGCCAGTGCTTTTATTGATGATGTGCTGGTGAAAAATCATTCTCACCCCCTTCATTTCCAGCCACAGTTTGCTGGTCATGGTGTCGCCGCTGCGTAGCGGTGTCTTGAAGTCAGCCTCAATGTGGCTCATCACAGGCACGATGCCTTCCTCGCCCATTCTTTTGAACGAGAAGCCGCAGTCTTCACAAAAGCAGTGGCGGGTGTATTCCAAATAGTGGAGATAGTTGGCGTTATTGACGATGCCTTCTGCGTCGAGCTCGTAGTCGCGGACTTTTATATCTATTGAATAAACGTATTTTTCCATTATTTTGCGTTATAAAGTTCAAAGTTACACATTTTTTTGCTTATTCCCATTCTCTTTACTAATTTTGAGGTCAAAACCAATACGATATGAATGTAAAAAAGATATTACTCATGGCTTTAGCGGCATTTGCTGTTGAGGCATTTGCTTGCACTTCGGCTATTGTGTCGGGAAAACTCACCGCCAATGGGCGCCCTCTTTTGTGGAAAAATCGCGACACCAACGACCAGAACAATAGGGTGAAGCGTTTTGCCGCTCATAAGGGCTGCTACGAATTTGTGGCGCTGTTTGATGCGCGCGACAAGCGTGACACCGCCGCTTGGATTGGTTATAACGAAAAGGGATTCGCCATCATGAACACGGCTTCCTACAATCTCAATGACGACAAAGTGAAGGAGAAGGACAAGGAAGGCGTGGTGATGCGCATGGCACTTGAGCGATGCGCCACCGTTGATGAGTTTGAGCAACTCTTGAAGTCGCTCCCACAGCCAAGAGGCGTGGAGGCCAACTTTGGCGTGATTGATGCCGATGGCAATGGTGCCTATTTTGAGACAGGAAACTACACTTTGGTGAAATACGACCTGAAAGATGCTCCTGATGGCATTTTGATGCGCACCAACTATTCATATAGTGGCCGTGTTGACGATGGCGCTGGATATGTGCGTGAAGCCAATGAGAAAAAACTGCTCGCGCCACACATTATGCGCCACGACTTCACTCCTGCATTGTTTACGGAAGAAGTGTCGCGCACTTTTTATCACAGCGTGCTTGATAAGGATTTCACCAACTCTGACACAGAATGGGTGGTGGACCAGGATTTCATTCCACGACGCATTTCTACCGCCACCACAGTGATAGAGGGCGTGCTACCCGGTGAAAATCCGCTGCTCACCACCATGTGGATGGGTTTGGGTTATCCGCCATGTACAGAAATCTTTCCGGTGTGGCTTTGGGAAAATGGCGTGCCTGAATGTTTGGTGGGCAAAGGTAAGGACAATCATTCTCCACAATGCGATATAGTGAACCAGCGTGAAAATGAGGTGTTCCCAATTAAGCGTGGCAATGGCAAGCATTATGTGAATTTACAGAAGCTCTACAATAAGCAAGGCACAGGCTATTGCCAAATCCTGATTCCTCAAAACATGGACACTTATCGTAAAGGCTACGAAGAACTGGCTAAACGCAGAGCCAAGTTTGCCGCAAAAAAGAAATAATTACAACGCAGAAAAATCACTCTTAATAATTTGAAATTGTCAATTTCTTGCAAAATCACAAGTGGGGAATATGCAAAAGCAGTGTTTTCCCACTTCATTTCCGATAATTGGATTTTCTTCTTGTTTCCGTTATTGGTGTGCGGGTGTTTGTCCGTTCACGACATCCGCATTTTGATAGCATCACTAATGGTGCTGTTTGTGGTTGTGCCCTTCATCATGATTCTGCTGTATTTTAATTATATGCTAACCAATTCAATGGTGTGGTCAATTTCTGAGAAAACGATTTCGCTGACCTCCGATGGGGCTCTCGTGCTGGAATTTGAAAATCCAAAACTTCGCACCGTAACGGTGAATAAGGGTGAGGTGAAAAAAATCCATACCCACAAGCGCAAAATACTCTTGCAAATAGAATCGAATAAATACCGCTTTCTCGTCATCCCAGAATCCTGCTTCAAATCAGAAGCAGAAAAGCAAACCCTACTTACAAGCATCATCTAACCCAACCATTAGGTTAAGTTTTAAATGTATCCAGATTGGACTATGGAATCAAATTGTAGGTACATGCCTAAGGCATGTTTCAATCGCCACCTCTATGTGTGTAGTTGCTAAAAAATAACGAGGTCTTGTCGTCGCGACAAGACCCCGAAGATGTAATTTATTTGCCTTGATTTGTATTGATGTCTTTGTTTATACTTGGGTAATCCAGAATTCGGTATATGGCTTTGGCATTTGCTTGGCCTCTTTTACCAATTCTTGATAGTTGTCGCCACGATTGAAATAAATCATGTAATACCCATTCTTCTTGATCACATTGGCTGGGTTGATGTCCTTATTCTCTTGGAAATATTGGGCAACCTGGCTCTGCTTTTTCAGCGAACAGATAATGATGGCGAAGCGGCCGTTAGAGTTAGTTTCTTTCTTTTCGCTAACTGCTTTTACTTGCTTTGACTGACTGATTTCCTCGGCTTTCACCACCTTGTGCTTTGGCATGGTGGGTGTAGGCACATTTAGCGTTGCCAACTGGTGGGTGGGTTTATCGACGATGATAGGAGTGGAGAGCGCAAACGTGAGACAAACCAGCATCACGATAGATGCTGCAATTTGCACAGCCTTGTGGCTGAACCAATTTCTTCTGCCAATATTGATTTCAGGCTCGCTGTAGGTTTCGCTCACGGTTTCTTCAGTAGCCACCTGTGCATTTCGTTCTGCTAAAGTGGGGAACGAGAATGATTGAAGTCCGAAGAAGTCGTCGTTAGCAAGTTCGTGATGGAATGGGATGAATTCAATATGGCCCTCACCGTTACTGATGAAAAAGCCCAGTCTGCCAAAAGGCACTTCCGAGCCGTCGCTCAATGCTTGACGGCAGATGGTGGTGCTTTTCTCAATTTGCTTCAAAGCCTCTGCGTAAGGAATCGACGCTTTTTTGGCAATAGAGTTGGCCAACAACCCATCGTTGTGATTGATTGATGCATTGAAACTGATGCTGCGTTTGGGCGATGTGAATGTGGAATTCTGTGCGCAGTTATGGCTACTGGTGTATTGGGCAATAAATGCGCCAAAGCCAGGAACAACTACACAATCGTTACTCAACATCAAATATTCTATGTGCTCAATCATTGAAATCATACTACAAAATTACTCCTTTTTGGGCGTAATTCAAAATTATTTTTTCGATATTTCTGCGCTTATTTCAGCATCTCTTTCGCCAATTTCGGGTCAACTCCATGGTCGATAGCTAATTGAATATCTTTTTTCGATTCATCATTTTCGTAGCGCATTTTTTTCAATTTTGCGCGCAACAGGTAAAGATAGCCGTCGTCGGGGGTGATTTGAATGGCGCTGTTGATGTCGTCGGCTGCTTCACTCAGTTTGTTCGTCATTAAATAGCAGTCGGCTCTGTTCGCCAAAAGCGTCACCGATGGCGAGGCTTTAATCACTTCCGAGAAATGGCTCGCCGCCTTTGCGTAATTGCCGGTGGCTTTACAAAGGAATGCCTTGCCTTCATTTGAGAGCAGGGAATTGGGGTGGTATCGCAAAATCTCATCAAATTGGCGTTCGGCTTCCTTGAAATCGTTTTTCTCCAGATAAATCATACCGATATTATAGCGCGCCTCCTCGTTGTCGGGCTCGGTGGCTATGATTTTTTTGTAGTCGCTCATCGCATTGTCCACTTGGTTCGCCTCTATATATAATGAGGCGCGATTGTTGAGTAGCGTGATGGCGTTTGGAGTCATGTCGATGGCAAGGGTATAGTTCTTGATTGCATCTTCAAGTTTTCCTTGATATCTTTGGATAGTGGCAAGGTTTGAAATCAGCAGGGAGTTGTTGGGGTTACCTGGCTCGCTCTTAATGGATTTGCGTATGAAATCTTCAGCTTTACTCCAATTCTTTTCATCAATGCAATTTTGTGCCGAATCAAGGTAAGCGTAATAGATGGTGGTGGTGTCGATGCTCACTTTTGTGGCACCTTGTGCCGAGAATTGTGTTTGCTTTTTGGGCATGGGTTTCTCTTGCTTCGCTATCTTTGTGTTTTGCTCGTTGAGCGATGAAATCACTTGGGCGTTGGTGCCGATTGGCGCGCTCACCAGTAAGAAAAGCGTGAGGAATAATATGATTTTTTCTGTATTCATTTTCGTTTGTTTTCGCAAAGTTAATTCTATTTATTATATTATTTTGCCGATTTTACGATATTTAGTTAAATTTGCGTATTGATAATAAAATTTGATTATGCTTTCACACTTATTGTTACAAGTTCCGCAGGTAGTTGATTCGGCGAAGGTGGCAAAAATGCAATCTATCCTCAACCCTGACTCACTTATACAAAAAGCTCCAACCAATATTTCGGAGCTTGAGGCATTTCCTTGGACCGAAATTTTACAGGGTTTGGTTTCGAAGGTGGTGACATTCTGTTTCCACTTGGTGATTGCCGTACTGGTGTTCTATGCAGGCAAGTTTGTGATAGGCAAACTCCATGCCATACTTAAAGTTTTTCTTCAACGTCGCAACATTGAACCTTCACTTGCAACCTTCCTGTTGAGTTTGTTGAAAATCACGCTGATGTTCATCTTGGTTGTTTCAGTGATTGGCATCATCGGAATCGAAACAAGCTCGTTTATCGCCCTCTTTGCTTCGGCTGGTGTGGCAGTAGGTATGGCACTGAGTGGAACGCTTCAAAACTTCGCTGGCGGCGTGCTGATTTTGCTCCTCAAACCCTTCAAAGTGGGCGACTATATAGTGTTTGGCAGCAACATGGGTGTGGTGAGAGAAATACAAATTTTCCACACCATCATCACCACCAACAGCAATGAGCGGATAGTGATTCCGAATGGTGGCTTGTCCACAGGTGTGATCAATAATTTCTCGTCTGAAAAGTATCGCAGAGTGGAATGGAAAGTGTCGATTGCCTATGGCTCCGATATAGATAAGGCAAGAAAAGTGATTTTGGGGATTTTGGCAGATGACGAGCGCATTATCCATGAGCCCGATGCCAATATTTGCCCTGTTGCCACTGCTCCTTTTGTGGCTGTGAGCGAATTGGGTGGCAGCGATGTGGTGCTTGTGGTGCGTGCATGGGTGGATAATTCCGTGTATTGGGATGTGAAGTTTGCCATAGGCGAAGAAATATATAAGCGTCTTCCAAAGGAAGGGCTCGAATTTCCATTCCCACAATTAGATGTGAATATCAAAAAATAATATCCTGTTTTTGTTGTATTTTATTGCTTTTTGCCGTATATTTGCGTAAAATATGCGGAATGGTGCCGTGCGTTATTCTGTTGTGGACTTCCAATAATAGGTAACCTCTTAATTATAAACTATTTCAGCCATTTCATCTGATTCCATTTGAGGTCTCTGTTTTCGACTGGCACTCATGATAAGGAATCGGTTTTTTGCCGAATGAAAAAACTATTTCGGCATGATATTTTTATATACACCCTTCAACGCTCGTTGCGTTGCCCCAGTTGCCAATAAAAATGACAACATAAATGATAAGTAAATGGAATTACTTACCTCTAACATCCGAAGAAAGCAAGATAGAAGCCCAGCTGGCGACACGGTTCCCCAACTGCGCTCCTATAGCCCGTCTTTTGGTGCAACGTGGTATAAAAACTCGGGAGCAAGTCCGGGAGTTTTTCTATCCATCGTTGAGCCAATTGCACGATCCATTCCTGATGAGGGACATGGACAAGGCTGTCGCCCGTCTGAATGATGCTTTAGGGGCAAAAGAAAAGATAATGGTGTATGGCGACTACGATGTCGATGGCACTACGGCTGTGGCCCTGGTGTACCGTTATCTACTCAACTTCTACTCAAACGTGGAGTACTATGTGCCCACGCGCGACGATGAGGGTTATGGCATATCCATAAAAAGCGTGGATTATGCTCACAGTATTGGCGTAAAGTTGATTATTATTCTCGACTGCGGTATTAAGGCGATTGAAGAAATTGCCTATGCCAAGTCGCTGGGTATCGATTTCATTGTGTGTGACCACCATGTGCCCGACGATGTTTTGCCCGACGCTGTGGCTATCCTTAACCCAAAACTCAAAGACGACAAATATCCGTTCAAGGAATTGTGTGGCTGCTGTGTAGGCTTCAAGTTTATGCAAGGTTTTGCCATCAGCAATGGCATGGACAATATGTATGGGCTTGAGAGTCTGCTGGATTTGTGCGCTGTAAGTATTGCAGCCGACATTGTGCCAATCGTGGGCGAAAACCGTGTGCTTGCTTACTATGGTTTGAAGCGATTGAACTCGAATCCGAATGTGGGTTTCCGAAGCATCATCAAGCTCTGCGGCTTGTCGAACAAGGAAATCACCATTTCCGACATCATCTTCAAGATTGGTCCTCGCATCAATGCGTCGGGACGTATGGAGTCGGGCACGGAGTCGGTGAAGCTGCTTGTGACCAAGAGCAGTTCGGAAGCCTACGAAATCAGCAAGCGCATCGACCAGTATAACAAAGACCGCAAAGAGCTTGACCGCCGTAGCACGGAAGAGGCTAATGTGATTATCGAAAATCACAAAAAGCAAATCCAAGGCAAGAAGCCGATTGTTATTTACGACGAGAACTGGCATAAGGGCATTATCGGCATTGTGGCATCGCGCTTGGCAGAATTGCATTTCCGTCCATCGGTGGTGCTTACTTATGATGCCGACGGCATTGCTATCGGTTCATCACGCTCTGTGAACGGTTTCGACATCTATAAGGCGATTAATGAAAACCGCGACCTACTTGAAACTTTCGGTGGCCACACCAATGCAGTGGGCCTTTCGATGAAAGTTGAGAATATCGGGGAATTCCGTCGCCGCCTCACCGAATACGTGGAGTCGCATATCGAACTTGAGCAGGTTACGCCTCAAATCAATTTGGATTGTGAGCTCGATTTCGACCAGATTAATCCTGAATTGCTCAAAACGTTGCGCCTGTTCAACCCATTCGGTCCCGACAACACAAAACCTGTGTTCTTCACTCGTAATGTGTTTGATTTCGGTACCAGCAAAATTGTTGGTCGCAAAATGGAGCATATCAAGTTTGAGCTGGTAGATAGTAAGAGCAATAAGATTATGAATGGCATTGGCTTTAATATGTCGGAATATTTCGACTATATTAAGCAGCGCAAGCCATTTGACATCTGCTACACCATCGAAGAAAACAAGCGTAGAGGCACTACCACGGTTCAACTGCTGATTAAAGCTATCAGAATTCACGACCAAGAAGCGGTTGGTGATGAGAAGCCCGCATGAGATACTGAAAAAATATTGGGGGTACGATAGTTTTCGCCCCCTTCAAGAAGATATCATTCAGTCGGTTCTGGCTGGGAATGATACGTTGGGGCTTATGCCTACAGGTGGTGGAAAGAGCATTACTTTCCAAGTGCCCGGTATGATTCTCGATGGACTCACTTTGGTGGTTACGCCCATCATTTCATTGATGAAAGACCAGGTGGATAACCTGTTGGAGCGCCGCATCAAAGCCTGCTACCTTTATGCTGGGCTGTCGTTTTCCGAAACCAAGAAAGTGTTTGAGAAATGTCGCTTTGGGAAGTATAAGTTTTTATACGTTTCCCCAGAGCGCCTTTGCTCTAAATCGTTCGTCGACCAACTTCGGTTGATGAATTTGAGTATGATAGTTGTCGATGAGGCGCATTGTATCTCACAATGGGGCTACGATTTTCGCCCGTCATTCCTTCAAATTGCCTCAATCCGACAATATTTCCCCGACACGCCAGTGCTTGCTCTTACCGCCACAGCTACCGAAGTGGTGGTTGATGATATTGTCAAGCAACTGGAGTTCAGGAAACCCGCTATTTTCAAAAAGAGTTTTGCGCGCGATAATTTATCCTATGTGGTTCGCCCCACTGATGAGAAAATTAGGGAACTGGTTCACATTCTCAAATCCGTTTCAGGCTCAGCCATTGTGTATGTGCGAAGCCGCAAGCGCACCAAAGAAATTGCCGACCAACTTATCAGATTTGGCATAAGTGCCGATTTCTACCATGCAGGACTCTATGTGGAAGATAAGGCGGATAAGCAAAACAAATGGAAATCAGGCGAGATTCGTGTGATTGTTGCTACTAATGCTTTTGGCATGGGCATTGACAAACCCGATGTCCGTGTGGTGGTGCATGTGGATATTCCCAATTCGCTTGAGGAATACTATCAAGAGGCTGGCCGTGCTGGCCGCGATGGCAAACGCTCGTATGCTGTGTTGCTCACGGGGCATAACGATGAACGAACGCTTCGCCGTCACATCACCGACTCATATCCCGAACGCGATTTCATAAAAATGGTGTATGAAATGCTCTGCAACCATTTACATGTGGCGTTGGGCGAGGGCTATCAGCATCAGTACGAGTTTAATTTCGAACTATTTTGCCGCACTTTCAAATTTCCGATTCTGCCCACCCACAGTGCGCTCAAACTGCTCACGCAAGCAGGCTACATTGAGTATATCGAGGAAATGGACCACCAGTCGAGGGTGATGATTCTTGCCACCAAGGAAGAATTATACCACATTCACACTTCAAATGCAGATGTGGACAAGGTGCTTCAAGCATTGTTGCGCACCTATACAGGTCTGTTTTCCGACTATGTTTTCATCAACGAGTCAGTGCTCTCGTTCCGCTACGGTCTTACCGACCAGCAAATTTACGATGCGCTGATTGAATTGACGCGCCAGCGCATACTGCATTACATACCACGAAAGCGCACGGCATATATCGTGATTACCACTTCGCGTGAAGAACCAAAGTATGTGCAAATTCCCTTGACCATCTACGAACACCAACGTGAACGAATGGAGCAACGCATCGAGTCGGTCATCGGTTACGCCTTTGGGTCGTCGGTTTGCCGCGAAAAAATCCTTTTGTCATATTTTGGCGAAAACACCCATGACAACTGCGGAAATTGTGATGTTTGTATTGCTGAAAAACAAAAAGCGAGTTACACTCAAGAAGATGTGAGAAGCGGCATTTTGTATATGGCACAACTGAAACCACGCAAGATTGAAGAGTTTGTCAGCACCCTTGCATTCTCGAAAGACGACATTATGGATAATCTCTCATTTTTGGTCGATGAGGGTTTTCTAAAGTTTGATGCCGACACCGACACCTATTTCAATCCTGTGCCACTACAATAATAACAAATCGGCCATTAGGAGCCCTAATGACCGATTTGAGAAAATAGTTGGTTTTATCGCTTATCGGGATTTCCCTCATACCAGTTGATGAACGCCTGGTTCACCATCTTGTTTCCGCCAGGAGTGGGGTAGTTGCCTGAAAAATACCAGTCGCCGGGGTGATTGGGAATAGCGTTGTGCAATCCTTTGATTGATTGGTAAACGAGTTTCACCTCAGCCTTGATTTCTGGTCCGGTAATCATTTCTGCTATTTTGTCGGAAATTTCCTCGTCGGTAAACGGAGCATAAATTTCCTTCACATAGTTCACCACATCTTCCTTCTTCCAATCCTCCTGCGCTTTGCATTTTTTATAGGTGCTGGTAATCAAATCGCCCATTCCACGTTCTTGAATTAAGGCGATTGCTGCACGGAAGGCGCAAAATTCAGCCATTCTCGACATGTCGATACCGTAATAGTCGGGGTAACGCACTTGTGGAGAAGAAGATACTACCACAATTCTTTTTGGGTGCAAGCGGTCGAGAATCCTGACGATGGATTGCTTTAGCGTGGTGCCACGCACGATGCTGTCGTCGATGATAACCAAATTATCAACATCGTTTTTCACCTGTCCGTAGGTCACATCATACACATGCGCTGCCAGTTCGTTTCTCGATTTACCCTCGGCAATGAAGGTGCGCAATTTGATGTCTTTAATAGCAATTTTCTCTTTCCTTACTCGCTTATTGAGTATTTCCTTGATTTTATCGGGGAAACCTGGTGCGTGGCTATCCAGTTTGAGGATTTCCTTGCATTGCAACTCTTTTTCGTATTCATCTACGCCCTCACACATGCCGATGTATGCCACTTCAGCCGTGTTTGGAATAAACGAAAGGATAGTGTTGTCTAAGTCGTAATCTACGGCTTTAAGAATCTTCTCGGTCAGATTTTTTCCAAGCAACTTGCGCTCCTTGTAGATGTCGGCATCGCTGCCACGCGAGAAATAAATTCTTTCAAATGAGCATTTTTGATTGTCGAGTTTTGGCAAAATCTGCTTGATGGACACTTTTCCATGCTTGCTGACCGTAATCGCCTCGCCTGGTTCAAGTTCTTTGATGTCGCCAATCCTTACGTTCATGGCTGTTTGAATCACAGGGCGTTCGGAAGCCGCCACAAACACTTCATCGTCTAAATAATAGAAGCATGGGCGTATGCCATTGGGGTCGCGAAGGATAAAAATATCGCCACTGCCATCTGCACCGCAAATAACAAAACCACCGTCCCAAGTTTTAGAAGGCTCTTTAATCACATTTGCAATGTCGATGTTGTCCTCAATCTTGTTGGTCAGCGCCACGCCGTCGAATCCTTCTGCCTTGAATTGGTCGTAGAGGCGTTGGTTTTCCTTGTCGAGATAATAGCCAATTTGCTCCAGTAGAATCACAGTATCGCTATAGATTCGTGGGTGCTGGCCTTCCTCCACCACTTTAGAGAACACTTCCTCCACGTTGGTGATATTGAAATTTCCGCAAAGCAGCAGGTTGCGTGATTTCCAGTTATTGCGTCGCAGGAATGGGTGCACATAGCTGATGCCATGCTTTCCCGTGGTGCTGTAGCGAAGATGCCCCATGTAAATCTCACCGAGAAATGGCAGATTATTGGAGTCCTCGTTTGATTCTTGCGCAGCCATAATTCTTTTTCTTGCATTGTCGAAGATTTCGCTGATAGCACCTGAGCCTAATCCTCTTTCTCTGTAAACATATTCGTTGCCAGGGCGTGCTTTCAAGTTCACGCAACCGATACCAGCGCCTTCCTGACCACGATTGTGCTGCTTCTCCATCAGCAGGTAAAGTTTGTTTAGCCCGTATTGGGAAGTGCCATACTTTTCCTCATAATAGTTGAGTGGTTTCAGCAATCGCACCATTGCTATGCCACACTCATGTTTCAGTATTTCCATGCTTAAAAAAGAAAAATAGCCTTGCGGCAAATGCTTACCGCAAGGCATATATGATTATGTAATATTATCTGATAAATAAGAGTTCACGATATTTTGGCAGTGGCCACATTTCATCGTCAACCATCAGTTCGAGTTTGTCGATGTGGTATCTGATGCTTTCGAGGTATGGCACCACAGTGTCGTGGTAGGCAATTGCCTTTTCGCGTTGGCTTTCAATCTTGTTGGCTACCTTTCTTGCCTCAATCATCTCTTGCACCTTGTCTTTGATGAATTGCATGTGCTCTGCCATGTTTTCAATCATTGTCATATCTTGTGCGGCAATCTTTTCGCCTTTTTCGTGTGGGAACAGGCTCTTGATTTTATACACATTGTCGAGCAGCATATTCTGGTACTTTGTTGCTACTGGTATGATGTGGTTTAAAGCCATATCGCCAAAGCATCTCGATTCAATTTGCACTTTTTTGGTGTAGGTTTCCCATTTCACCTCGTTGCGTGCTTCAAGTTCCACCTTTGTGAACACGCCCACTTTTTGGAACATGTTCACTGTCTTTTCGTCAAGATACCTGTCGAAAATCAATGGAACAGATGTTTCGCAGTCCAAACCGCGGCGTTTTGCCTCCTCTTTCCACTCTTCGCTATATCCATTACCATCAAAATGAATGGCTTTAGATTCCTCAATCAGTTTCTTGTTTTCGGCAAGAATGGCATCAAACACGGCTTCACCCTTTGCCACACGGGCATCTACTGCTTCTTTAAACTCCATTAATTGCTCTGCCAAGGCTGAGTTTACGGCAATCATTGCGCTTGCGCAGTTGGCAGATGATCCTACGGCGCGGAATTCGAATCTATTGCCAGTAAATGCGAATGGCGATGTGCGGTTACGGTCGGTGTTGTCGAGAAGCAACTGTGGAATCTGGCTCATATTTAATGAAAGACCAGATTTTCCGCTCACATTCAAGCGGTCTTCCTTGTCAGCGTTCACCAGCGATTCAAGAATGCTGCTGATTTGCTCGCCCATGAAAATTGAGATAATTGCAGGTGGTGCCTCGTTTGCGCCCAAGCGGTGTGCGTTGGTGGCTGATGAGATTGACGCCTTGATCAGCCCGTTGTATTTATATACGGTACTCATCACATTACTTATAAAGGTGATGAACTGCAAATTCTCTTTGACGGTTTTGCCTGGTTTGAAAAGCAGCACGCCGGTGTCGGTGCTCAAGCTCCAGTTGTTGTGCTTGCCGCTGCCGTTGATGCCGGCAAATGGCTTTTCGTGAAGCAACACGCGGAAGTGGTGGCGACGTGCAACCTGTGCCATCACCTTCATCAAAAGGAGGTTGTGGTCGTTTGCCAAGTTTGATTCCTCGAAAATTGGAGCCAACTCAAACTGGTTAGGAGCAACCTCATTGTGTCGGGTTTTTGCAGGGATTCCGAGTTTGTGGCACTCAATTTCCAAATCAAGCATAAATTCTTCCACACGCATTGGAATGGCACCGAAATAGTGGTCTTCAAGTTGTTGGTTCTTGGCACTTTCATGTCCCATCAGCGTGCGGCCTGTCATGATTAAGTCGGGGCGTGCAGCAAACAGGGCTTCATCTACCAAGAAGTATTCCTGTTCCCAACCGAGGTTGGAAGTCACATGTTTTACGTTTTCGTCAAAATATTGTGCTACGGCTGTCGCAGCTTTGTCAATGCTGTTCAAAGCTCTCAGCAGCGGTGTCTTATAGTCGAGTGATTCACCTGAGTATGAGATGAAAATTGTAGGAATGCACAAGGTGTTGTCGTGGATAAAGGCTGGCGATGAAATGTCCCATGCCGAATAGCCACGTGCCTCGAAAGTGTTGCGAATGCCACCATTTGGGAAACTTGAGGCGTCAGGCTCTTGCTGAATGAGCAACTTGCCACTAAATTCTTCAATCACTCCTGATTTGCCGTCGTGTTCAATGAATGAGTCGTGCTTTTCGGCTGTGCCGTCGGTGAGTGGGTGAAACCAGTGTGTGTAGTGTGTACACCCTTTCTCCATAGCCCATTTCTGAAGACCTGCAGCCACGCTGTCGGCTACCGCAATGTCGAGAGGCTTCTTGTTGTCGATGGCGTAGGTGAGAGCGTCGAACGTCTTCTTTGGTAAATACTTGAACATGGCTTTTCTGTTAAACACATACATGCCATAATACTCAGAAGGAGCTTCCTTCGGAATGTCCACGGTCACTGGTTCTCTGTTGAATGCCAGTTCCACTTCTTTGAATCTCAAATGTGACATAACTCTTACTATTTACAAAACTAACTATAATTAACGAAAAAAGGCTCTTATTGTGGATAAGAGTCTTCTGTGCGTAAGTGCATTATTATGATGTGCGAGGCGAATTTTAGAGAGTTGTTTTTAATCTTTATTCCTTCAGCGATGGAATAAAGTGTTGGGAACTTGGTTCCTGAAATATAACAATCAAGTATCTTCACCCTACATTAAATTTCTTTGCAAAAGTAGCAATATTTTTTCTAATTCAACAAATAATTGTGCGTTTTTTATGTGTTTTTATTATTTTTCTATCGCCATTATTCAATGATAACTTCTTCGATTTTGCCGCTATCATCTTTATTTTCAATAGACTGCACGTTTTCCTTTTTCGTCGGATTTGAAAAACTGATCAGATTGAAATATCTTTTCCAGTCGAAAGCCCAAGGGTCGGATTTGCGTGATGGGGCTATGTCGCTATGTCCATAAATGTATTTGATATTGTGGCGGCTTTGAATATCCTCTGTGAGCATAGCCAGTGCTTCGTATTGCGCTTCAGTTGGGCCGCTGATCGGACTGTTGATGATTTCGATGCCTATCGACGATTTGTTGAGCGAGTGACGGCTTGGGTCGGAGGGCAATGTGCTTTCGCCTGCGTGGAAAGCGATGTCGTTCTCTTCGGCTAATTTGTAGATTTCGCCATCTCTCGCAATCAGATAATGCGCGCCCACGCTGTAGCGGTTGTAGAGGTTAATCACTCCATTCACGTTGAAGGTGTCGGTGCCTAATGCGTGTGATGAATGAACCACGATGATGTCAATCTCCCTCTCGTAATCCACCTTCATGCTGCCTCGTGTCAGCTTCTGGGTGTAGTCGGTGTATTTTAGCGTGTCGCAAGTGGCTAATTCGTAAGTTTCGGCAGTGTCCTCTATGATTTCTGTCTTTGCCGTGTCAAGGTGGATATAACTTTGCCCACTTGTGATTTCCACAGGTAGAGGACTGTCGGCTTTTGCTGCGATTTTTTTGCTTCCGCAGCTTGTCAGGAGAATCAGCGCTATTGGTAATATGTAGTAAAGCGTGTGTTTCATTTTGCTAATGAGCGGAAATATGCTATTGCTTCATCAAGTTTGATATATTGTCGATCATCGTTTTTGATAGATATGATGTGCTCGTTCAGGTCGCAACGCAAATACAATGTGTCGCTCTTTCCACGATATACGGTGTATTGAATATTTGCAGCCATTGGACTGAGGAAGTAGTCTTGCACGCTGTTTTTGAGTTTGCTCCAATCTTTGCCTTTAAATTCCGTTCCCGTCATCTTCATTAGCGACATAAAAGGCATCACAGTCTCTTGATGTGCAAAGTAGGTGGCGATGTTAGCCTCCGCTTTTCCTTGTTTTGTGGCAGTGAGCATGCTAATAATATCGCGCAACAGGGGTTTTGACTGGTTGGCAGGAGCGTTCGATAGCGTGTTTTTGCAGTGCATAAAATACTGGCGCAAGTTGAAGCACGACCATAGTTGCTCGTATTCTTGTTCGGAGAAATAGGGCTGCCAATCGTTTGTCATGCCCATCGCTTCCATATTGGCGATGTTGTAGTATTCGATGATTGACAATTCTTGCAATTCTCGTTTTGTGGCAGGGTAGTTTTTGCCCAAAAGTCGTGTTACGGTGTTTGGAGCAGTTTTTGCCACATATTTATTGTAGATGTCCATATAGGGCTTCTTTTTCATATAGGCTTTGTAGGTGGAGTCGGCATCGAATGGGCGCACGAGAGGGTCAAACTCCTTTCCTGCGTATGTGTAGCTACTTATGCCTGGAGCCTGTGTGCTGATTTCGTGCGTGAACGAGTACATGCTCATGATGGCTCTTGGCGAATGGCTGGCAATCGAAACCATTTTCGCATTCTCGAACAGTGGAGCGCATCTTTTCACTGTGCGTCGGGCTATGCCTCTTTGCTCGCTCATGCCGATTGAGTCTAAAGCGCCCCATCTGCCCACAGACCGAATGATGATGTTTTCCACCAGGCGTTTGAACTGCATACCCAGTGGCGTTAAAGTTTTCAGCGAGTCGGCTTTGTTCAGTGCTTTCAGCATAGTGCTGGCGGAATATGGGCTGGCTGGAAATCGGGAGCCGTGGCGGCCGATATGAATCAGATACACAGGTGCTAAACTGTCGGGTGCTGCTGTTTGCTCGGTCGTTTTAGGATAGGGGCGAAGGCTGCCTTGGCATTGCTCAGGTGTGATTTTTCCGTTTGCACAAAGGAATAGGCAAACAGCAACGAGTGAAAATATTATACGTTTCATTTAATTCCGATTACGAAAATTGTCTTAACTTTACAAACTAAATACAAAGTTAATGAAAAATATAGAAGAGATAAAGAGTTTGTTGTTCAATAGTGACTCCGATGCGGTGATAAAAGCTACCGATGAATACTTGGCAAGCCCAGCCGATGACGAGGTGATGGCAGAGGTATATTATCTTAGGGGCAATGCATTTCGTCAGAAAGGCGATTGGAAAATGGCGATGAACGCCTATCTGAGTGCTATTGACCTGAATCCCGACAGTCCGGCCGTAGAGTCGTATCGCGCGGCGCAGCAAGTCCTCAGTTTCTACCACACCGACTATTATAATCCCTGATCGGCACGCTCCGTATCGGTGAGGTATGTGAATCTATTGAAATTCTTGAATCCAAGTTCTTTGAGAAAGGCGATGCTTTTCTCTTGGTCGTCGGCTGTGTTCAAGCCGGGAATTAGCGGCACTCGGATAGTGATTTTGTTGGCTAAGTTTTGCTGGGCTAAGAATTTTAGATTCTCAATCACTTGGTGGTTTGATTTGCCGGTGTAGCTTTCGTAGATGGGGCTATTGATGTCCTTGATGTCGATGTAATAGTGGTCAATTACACCGAGCAGTCGTTGGACGAAACTTTGCTCCACGTTCAATGCCGTTTCTATTGATATACGCCAGTTTGAGGGGCAAATCCGTTTAAATTCCTCAATAAATTCGGCACGCAACATGGGCTCGCCACCTCCAAAAGTGATTCCTCCATTTGTGGCTTGAAAATACAAATCGTCAACTTTCACCCTTTCAAATAATGCTTCGGGGGTGAATTTTATATATTTCTCCACTCCAGAAAGCGAATGAGGATTGAGGCAGTATTTACACTTTAAAGTGCAGGAATGAAATGCCACAAGTGTGCAAACGCCTTCTCCATCAACATTTATGGAGTGCCTAACGATGCCGATGATTGGGGCTGCGGTGGGCATTATAGCGTCACGTGCTTGGCGTTGATTTTTTCATTCACAAAAATACTACCCATTTCGCTGAACTTTTCTGCGTCTTCGGTGGTGAAGTATTCACAAGTGCCACCTTTTGAGCATCTTTGTTCCATTTCTGGGTGTCGGTGTAGGTAGTCTTTCAAACTTTCTGCTACAATTCCGCCTTGCTCGATAATGTGAACTCTCTCTGGCATATATTTCTTGATTTTATTCACGAGCAGAGGGTAGTGGGTGCAACCCAAAATCACCGTGTCGATGTCGCAGCATTGACTTAAAAGTACTTCAATGTCCTTTTTCACGAAGTAGTCGGCACCTGGACCGTCACTTTCCTTGTTTTCCACAAGCGGCACCCACATGGGGCAAGCGTGGCCATACACCTTAAATGATGGGTGCATTTTCGAGATTTCTATATCGTAGCTCTCGCTCTGAATGGTGGCTGGCGTGCCAAAGATGCCGATGTGGCCGTTCTTGCTGATTTCGCCCACTTTTTCCACCGTTGGACGAATCACACCAAGCACTCTGCGCGAGTTGTCGATAATTGGCAAATCGTGCTGCTGTATCGTGCGAAGCGCTTTGGCTGAAGCCGTGTTGCAAGCGAGAATCACAAGCGAACACCCTTGCTCAAAGAGGTGCTGAACGGCTTGCAGCGTGTATTCATACACAAGTGTGAAAGAGCGTGAACCATAGGGCGCACGGGCATTGTCGCCAAGAAAAATATAATCGTATTCAGGCAAAACCTTTCTAATTTCACGCAAAATCGAAAGACCGCCAAAGCCCGAATCAAATACACCGATTGGAGCAGGCTTATTTGTGAGTTGGATTTTTTTCATATTCATTTATGCGTTGAAATTGTTGATAATCTTTGCTATTTCCACAGCATCTTCTACTGTTATAGGGTGTGCGATTGGGAGGCTCACCACTTCATTTGCGAGCTTTTCAGTCACTGGCAATTTGCTATCGCGAAGCTCAGCATAGCAGGGTTGTAGGTGCGGAGGGGTGGCATAATGAATGTCGGTCTGCACACCTTTGTCTGCCAAATATTCTCGGAATTGGTCACGCTTTTCCACTCTCACCACATATTGGTGCCACACTTGCACCATGTCTGGGAAAATGTGAGGAACGGTTACCAATGGGTTGCAGATATGCTGATTGTAAGTTTTAGCAATGACATTTCTTCTTTCTGTTTCATTGTCTAAAACCGACAATTTTACCCTAAGCATCGCTGCTTGCATTTCGTCAATGCGGCAGTTGTAACCCTTGTAGATGTTGTGGTATCGTCTGTCGGAACCGTAGTTTGCGAGTGCTTTTACGATTTTTGCCAATTGCTCATCGTTGGTGATAACTGCTCCTGCATCGCCCAATCCGCCGAGATTTTTGGTGGGGTAAAAGCTGATGCCAGAGGCGTGGCCTAAACCACCAGTGGCAAAAGTTCCATTAAGTCCGCACGTTGATGCTTTCGCGCCAATGGCTTGTGCATTGTCTTCGATAATGAGCAAATTTCTTTCTTGTGCCAGCTGCTTGAGCGTTTCCGACCAGCAGGCAGTACCGTAGAGGTGCACTGGCAGTATGGCTTTCACTTTATCGTCGAGCAGTTCATTAATTTTCTCAGGATTGAGATTCATTGTGAGTTCCGACGGCTCGCAAAGCACAAGCTCAAGACCGTTGTCACTCACAGCCAATACGCTTGCAATGAAAGTGTTGGCTGGAACTATCACCTTGTCGCCCTCGTGGAGCAATCCCATTTCTTTATAGGCACGAAATATAAGTTTCAGAGCATCAAGTCCATTGCTTACAGCCACACAATATTTCGCTTCGCATTTAGCCGCTACTTCTTGCTCAAGCAGGTGTGTTTCTTCACCATGCAGGTATCTGCCTGATTCAATCACCCTGCACGCTGCTTTTTTCAACTCATCTTCAATGGGTTTGTTGGCTAAACCTAAATCAAGAAAAGGATATGTTTTCATTTATTGATTTTATTTTTTGTTTTGCTCTTTTGAAGTGAGCAAAAGGAATTCGTTATAATTTCTGATGTAGTCGCTCTCATCATAATGCTCGCTGGCAATAACAGCACAAACCGAGCCTGATGAAAAGTTGTCGAGCGTTCGCCATATTCCTGGCACTATAAGAAGTGCCTCGTAGGGGCGGTTGAGCGTTATCGACTTTGATTCTTTGCCGTCGGTGATATTGACGGTGAAACTTCCGCTAATGGCTACAATTAGCTGATATAAAGCCTTATGGGCATGACCTCCACGCTCTTCGCCACCGGGAATGTCGTAGAGGTAGTACACCCGCTTGATTTTAAACGGCACTTCGTTGTGGTCTTCCACCACGGTTAAATTTCCGTTTTCGTGGTGGTGACGTTCGAGCGTGATGATTTTGCACGCATGAATGGAAGCGTTCAAATATTTGCAGGTGTCAGTCATTATTGCTCAATAAAGCCTTGTATTCGTTAAAATCTTCAATATAGTCGGTAGGGTCGTAGAGTTCGCTCGATAGAACAAACACCACTGAATTTGTGGAGAAATTGTCGATGCTGCGCCACATCATTGCCGGCACATACAGTCCATAGTATGAGCGTGACATGTGGTATCGCTTTTCCTCTTTGCCATCGTTAAGAACCACATCAAAACTTCCAGAGAGTGCTACTATAAATTCTTCCTGCTTTTTGAATGCGTGGCCGAAACGACTCATTCCACCGGGCACATCATATATCCAGTAGGTGCGTTTGATGTCGAATGGCACATCGGCATTACCCTCAATTACAGATAAGTTACCTCTTGGGTCGCATATCTTTGAAAGCTCTATGATGCGTGGCTCTTTACAAACCATTTTCTGCAAGATTGATGAGATATTGACCGTAGCGGTTTTTTTTCAGTGGCATAGCAAGCTCTAAAAGTTGCGCATTATTAATCCATCCCTTTCTGAAGGAGATTTCTTCAAGCGATGCCACTTGCACACCCTGTTGGTTCTCAATAGTTTGAATGAAATTTGATGCGTCAATCATCGATTCGGCTGTGCCTGTGTCGAGCCATGCGAAACCTCTACCTAAAGTTTGCACATGCACGCGCTGCTGCAGGAGAAACTCTTGATTCACAGTGGTGATTTCAAGTTCACCTCTTGCCGATGGTTTGATGTTTTTTGCCACTTTCACCACGTCGTTGGGGTAGAAGTAAAGTCCTGTCACTGCATATTTCGATTCGGGGTTGGCTGGCTTTTCCACAATCTTTGTGGCGTTGCCGTTGGTATCAAACGATACCACACCGAATCTCTCTGGGTCGATTACAGGATAAGCAAACAGCGTGCATTTGTTTTCGCTGTATGTGCGTTCCGAGGCATCGGTCAGCATTTTGGTGAAACTTTGTCCGTAGAAAATGTTGTCGCCCAATACTAAGCAAACATTGTCGTCGCCTACAAATTCTTCGCCAATAATGAATGCCTGAGCTAAGCCGTCGGGACTTGGCTGCTCCGCATACTGAAACTCTACGCCTAAATCTTTGCCATCGCCAAGCAGACGCTTGAAAAGAGGCAAATCGTGTGGCGTGGAAATGATGAGAATTTCTCTAATCCCTGCCAGCATCAGCACTGATATGGGATAATATATCATAGGCTTGTCGTAAATCGGAACAAGCTGTTTTGAGATTCCTTTTGTGATGGGGTAGAGGCGTGTGCCCGATCCGCCTGCTAATACGATACCTTTCATATTGATGTTGAATTAACGGTTTCCGTACATTTGTTCGTAATATTTTTGATAATCACCGCTGGTTACGCTTTCCACCCAGTCTTGGTGGTCGAGATTCCATCTCACGGTTTTCTCAATGCCCACTGTGAATGGCGTTTCTGGATACCAGCCCAGCTCAATCGCAATTTTAGTTGGGTCGATGGCGTATCTCATGTCGTGTCCAGGGCGATCGGCAACGTAGGTGATTAAGTCGTCGTTGATTTGGATCAAATCCACTTTCAAGAGCTTTTGGTATTGTGGCTCTTCACGCATGATTTTTGCAATGATGGCTATCACCTGTTTCACAATGTTGATGTTGCTTTCCTCGTTAAAGCCACCAATGTTATATACTTCGCCCACTCTGCCTTTGCGTAGCACCATGTCGATGCCCTTGCAGTGGTCTTCCACATACAGCCAGTCGCGCACGTTCAAACCTTTGCCATAAACTGGCAACTTTTTGCCCTCAAGAATATTTTTGATAATCAGTGGAATCAACTTTTCTGGGAAGTGGTATGGACCGTAGTTGTTGCTGCATCGTGTGATGCTGATAGGCAGTCCGTAGGTTTCGTGATATGCCACCACGAGCATGTCGGCACTGGTTTTTGATGCCGAATATGGTGAACGTGGCGATAGGGGTGTTTCTTCTGTGAAGAACTTTTTGCCAAATGTCTTCAAATTGTCGCGTCCCTCAATCACTTTCTTTACATCGTCGGCAACGTGCAATGGCTGTGCCTCTTCAAAATCCTTCTCCAAACTGCCATACACCTCGTCGGTAGAAATTTGTAGATATTTCACACCATCTTTATAAACGGGGCTTCCCATCTCATCTTTTCCAACATACCAAGCTTCTCTTGCGCATTGAAGCATGTTTTGAGTGCCTATAATGTTGGTTTCGAGGAAAAGCTTAGGATTGGTGATACTTCTATCCACATGACTTTCAGCGGCGAAATTCACCACATAGTCAATATCGTTGTTTGTGAAAACAGATTTGATGGTTTCGTAGTCGGCAATATCGCTTTTCACGAAAGAAACATTGTCTAATTCAATTTCATCTTTTATCGACGCAAGATTGCCAGCATAGGTCAATGCATCAACAATGATAATCTGAATATCTTCGCCATATTTCTTCAAAAGATATTTCACGAAATTTGAACCGATAAAACCGGCTGCACCTGTCACGAGATATGTCTTCATATTTTTTTGCAATTTATTCTATCTTACAAATTTAGTAAATTCTTTTGAGTTGTCCTATTTTTGTGCTCTCATTAATCACTGAATATTTTCCAATTCATGTGTATAAAAAATAACAAAGGCGACTCAATGAGCCGCCTTTGCATTTATGATGCTAATTTGTAATAAATTAGTCTGCGTTGAGGTTTACACGCTTCATGTCGATTGCTGCGAGATCCTTGTTGAATTTCTTCAAGTAGTTAGCAACAGTCATCTTTTCAACGCCATCAGCGTCAACTTCTTGTTCCATGAGCACGTTTTCAGCGAAGAACTTGTTCAAACGACCATTAGCAATGTTTTGAATCATTTGCTCTGGCATGTTTGCCTTCTTGGCTTCAGCAGTTTCTTCCTTGATTTGCTTAGCCTTAGCGAGGTCTTCTTCTGTCATGTAACCCTTGCGAAGAGCTTCATCCATGTGTTCTTCGGTTTCGCAGTAGTAAGCGTTGAAACCAGCTTTCTTCAAAGCGTTGTCAACAGCCTTCTTCACTTGCTCAGCCTTAGTCTTTTCAACAGCGATGTTGTATTCTTCGTCAATCTTTGCTTGGTCGATTTGGTCGCGGGTAGCAACGATTGGGTTCATTGAAGCCACTTGCATAGCGATAGTCTTTGCTACTTCTTCGTCGAGTTCGTTGTTGAACGCTACGATAGTAGAAAGCTTCTTGTTGAAGTGGTTGTAAGCAACAGTTGCTACGCCTTCAACTACAGCGTATTCGCCCATTTCCATCTTTTCACCGGTTACACCAGAGAGAACCTTGATTTGTTCTTCTACTGTTGAATCGTAGAGTGGGAGAGCAAGAACTTCTGCTACAGTCTTTGCACCTGCTGCGATAGCTGCGTCCAAAGTGTCGTTAACGAGGGCAGCAAACTTTTCGTTGTTTGCCACTGGCTCGGTTTCACACTTGATTGAAATCACGGCTGCAAATTTGCCATTAGCTTTTGCCAATGCACGGCCTTCAGCAGCGTCGCGGTCGGCACGCTTAGCTGCGATAGCTTGACCACGCTTACGAACGATTTCAATTGCTTTTTGCAAATCGCCTTCAGCTTCTGCCAATGCTTTCTTGCAGTCAACCATACCGGCGCTGGTGATTTTGCGCAACTTCTTGATATCTTCAATACTAACTGCCATAATAGTCAATTATTTTAATAAGTTTGTGTTTGATCAATTAAATTATTCAGCTGCTGGAGCTTCTTCTGCCTTAGGAGCTTCTTCTGCTACGGCTTTGCGACGTACGCGTTGGCGACGTGGCTTTGCTTCGCCTTCTGCTTCTTCTTCGGCGTCCTTGTTGTCAACCTTTTCAACTTTGCGTTCTTCGAGACCTTCGTTGATTGCTTCGCAAACGGTAGCGAGAATCAAGTCGATTGACTTAGATGCATCGTCGTTAGCAGGAATCATGAAGTCGATGTTTGCAGGGTTGCTGTTGGTATCAACGATACCGAATACTGGAATACCAAGACGGTTAGCTTCTTCTACAGCAATGTGTTCCTTCATCACGTCGACTACGAAAACTGCTGATGGAAGGCGGTTCAAGTCAGCGATAGAACCGAGGTTCTTTTCAAGTTTAGCACGTTGGCGAGTAACTTGAAGTCTTTCGCGCTTTGAAAGGTTGTCGAATGTACCGTCCTTGATCATCTTGTCGATAGCAGCCATCTTCTTCACAGCCTTGCGGATGGTTGGGAAGTTGGTGAGCATACCGCCTGGCCAGCGTTCGATAACGTATGGCATACCTACGGCTGAAGCGCGGTCAGCAACCACTTGCTTTGCTTGCTTCTTAGTAGCAACGAAAAGAACTTTCTTGCCTGATTTAGCGATGTTCTTAAGAGCTGCAGCTGCTTCTTCGAGCTTAGCTTGAGTCTTATACAAGTCGATGATGTGAATGCCATTGCGCTCCATGAAGATGTAAGGAGCCATAGCCGGATTCCATTTGCGTTTGAGGTGACCGAAGTGGCAAGTAGCCTCCAATAATTGGTCAAAACTTGGTGTTTGCATTGTTTGTTTTGTAATTTGTTTACGTTCTACTTAATCAATCCCATAGTAGCCTCCCTTTTTCACAAGGGCGAGAGTCTATGAGATTTGGATACTAAACTCTCTTTTTTGTTGTAGAGAAATAGTTGAGCGAATCGTAAAATCGATAATATAATAATGTATATATTCGATTAACGCTTGCTGAACTGGAATCTCTTACGTGCCTTAGGTTGACCTGGTTTCTTACGTTCAACGGCACGTGGGTCACGGGTCATGAAGCCTTCCTTGCGGAGTGCTGGCTTGTCTTCAGCGTTGATCTTAACAAGTGCGCGTGCAATTGCAAGACGGAGCGCTTCAGCTTGGCCCTTGTAACCACCACCTTTGAGGTTCACCTTGATGTTGTACTTTTCAGTTGCTTCAAGGGTATTGAGTGGTTGCTTAACAATGAATTGAAGAATTGGAGATGGGAAATATTCTTCAAGTGCAATTTTGTTGATTGTAATTTCGCCATTACCTTCGCCTACGAATACGCGAGCGACTGCTGCTTTACGACGACCTACTGCATTAATTTTTTCCATACTTCCAATTGATTATTTGAGTTTGTTAATGTCGATTACCTTTGGTTGCTGAGCTTCGTGTGGGTGTTCAGAACCGTTATAAATGTGCACGTTCTTGAGGATTTGAGCACCAAGACGATTCTTAGGGAGCATACCCTTGATAACATGCAAGAACAGTGGGTGCATACCTGGAGTCAAACCCTTGCGTTCTGATTTCTTTTGAAGAATTTCAGGAGTTGCATAGCGTTGACCACCTGGGTAACCAGTGTAAGAAACGTAGATACGTTCAGTCCACTTCTTACCGGTCATTTTCACCTTGTCGGCATTGATGATAATAACATTATCGCCACAATCAACGTGTGGAGTATAGCATGGTTTGTACTTGCCACGCAAAATTTTAGCAACTTTTGCACATAAGCGGCCAAGCACTTGGTCGGTAGCGTCGATTACTACCCATTCTTTTTTTACTTCTTCAGCCTTAACTGAATTTGTCTTGTAACTTAAAGTGTTCACTTTTAAAAAATCCTGATTAATTTGTTAATTAAAAATTCGTAGGCGTAGGTTGAACACGGCCAAATGCTCTGCCTTTTCCCTTGAATAAATAAATTCGGACATAATCGGACTGCAAAGTTACAAATTATTGAGCAAATAACAAAAAATCAGCCCTGTATGGGAGGGCTGATTTCTCGAAGATTTATTTTGAAAATATAAAATTAACAAAGTTTAACCTTATAATAGGGCGGTTGTGCTACTTTTTTAGTTCAACTATCACAATTTCTAAATTGGCATCACCTGTTTCTCCTTCGCTTTGTGCCATTCTGATGAGCGTGCTGCCGTCTTGACGGGTGAGCAGTCCTGCATTGTTTGGTCGCGCTTCTGTTCCGATAAACTTTGGGGCAATTTCTCTCAAAAATCTGTCGGCATCGTCCAATCCGAAGAAGTTTTTGGTGAGAAGAATTGATTTGAGTTTACTGTTTTCAAATTCGAGTTTGGCAGCGTCGAACTCATGACCGTATAACCAAACCTTTTCTGCAATCACAAAGTTACCTTCAGTCCGTGGCTCAATCTGCTCCTTTTTAAACAGGCTTTTGATTGAGTCTGCGCAAGCCGATTGCTCCGTTTTTCCCATTTCGCAGCCCCAGTAGGTGCGGTTCAGGTTTTCACCGTATGTGGCGAAGATTGTGCCTAATGCCACTATTGCGAAGATAATGTGCTTCATCTTTTACTCTCTAAATGATGCAATATATAATAATAATATAATAATGTGTGATGCTTTGCTTATGGTTCGCGACCTTCAATGATGGCTTCGGTGTCTTTGGCAATCATATATTCTTCGTCGGTAGGGATAACTACCACCTTTACTGCACTATTTGGAGTGCTGATGATGCCTTCGTCGCCGTTGTTTGCATCGTTGGCTGCGTCGTCAATTTCTACGCCCATAAATCGGAGTGGGTTGCACACGTTTGCGCGGGTGCTTGATTGGTGTTCACCCACGCCGCCAGTGAACACGATGATGTCAACTCCACCCATTTCTGCTGCGAATGCGCCTACATATTTAGTGATGCGTTGCTCATACATTTCAAGTGAGAGGATGGCTTTTTCGTTGCCTTGTTTAGCTGCGGCTGTGATTTCGCGCATATCAGAAGATACGCCACTTATACCAGCCAGACCGCTCTCCTTGTTCACCATATTTAGCATATCCTTGCTGCTGAGATTGTGCTTGTCCATCAAGAAAATCAGTGCGCCTGGGTCCACATCGCCACAGCGAGTACCCATCATCAGACCCTCGGTTGGAGTCAAGCCCATGCTGGTGTCAACGCTCTTGCCGTCTTTCACGGCAGTGATGCTGCCGCCATTACCTACGTGGCAGGTGATGATTTTCTTGCCTTTTGGTTCTACGCCAAGGAATTCGCATACGCGTTGTGACACATAGCGGTGGCTGGTGCCATGGAAGCCGTAGCGGCGAACACCGTCCTCTGCATAGTATTTATATGGAAGGGCATACATGTAGGATTTTGCTGGCATGGTTTGGTGGAACGCTGTGTCGAACACGCCCACTTGTGGCACTTCGGGGAGCACTTCGTTGATGGCGTCGATGCCTGCCATGTTCACAGGATTGTGGAGTGGGGCAATGCCGTAGCATTCCTTGATTTTTGCAATCACCTCATCGTTGATGAGCACGCTCTTGTTGAACTTTTCACCACCATGCACCACGCGGTGACCTACTGCGTCAATTTCCTTGAAGTCCTTGATACAACCGTATTCTTTGCTGGTGAGGTTGTCGAGAATCGACTTGATGGCTCCTACATGGTCGTTGATATCAAGGTCTTGTTGGATTTTTTCATTGCCGAATTTGAATTTGATGAAAGCGTCGGGTAAACCGATTTTTTCAATACCGCCTTCGGCAAGCACCTTGTTGGTCTTGATTTCAATGAGTTTGTATTTTACAGAACTACTTCCGCAATTCAATACTAAAATATTCATAGCTGATTATATAAAAATTATTACTTTCTGTTGATGGCTTGGTTGCTTGTGATCAATAAGGTTTTGTAAATCTCATCAGCGTTGCAACCGCGTGACAAGTCATTTACAGGGGCAGCCAATCCTTGAAGAATTGGACCTACTGCAGTGGCACCACCAAGTCGTTGAACGAGCTTGTAGGCGATGTTGCCAACTTCCAGATTTGGGAATACCAAAACTGTTGCCTTGCCAGCCACTGGACTACCAGGGGCTTTCAACTGAGCCACTGAATCTACAATTGCTGCATCTGCTTGGAGCTCGCCGTCAATCACGATGCTTGGGTCGAGGGCTTTTGCCTTTGCTGTTGCGTTCACCATTTTAGTAACCTTGTCGTGTTGAGCACTTCCCTTGGTTGAGAAACTCAACATTGCCACGCGTGGGGTGATGCCTGCCAAGTTCTGGGCGGTTCTTGCTGTCAGCACAGCGGTTTGTGCCAGTTCGTCTTCAGTTGGGTCGGGCATAACGGCGCAGTCGGCAAATACCAACATACCTTTTTCTCCGTATTTTTTAGCAATTTCCTCTGGGAGCACAATGATGAATGCGCCCGACACGCTGTTCACGCCGGGAGCAGTCTTGAGCACTTGGAATGCAGGGCGCAACACATCGCTTGTTGCGTGAATGGCACCCGACACCATGCCGTCGGCTTCGCCAGCCTTTACCAGCAAGCAACCGAGATATAATGGGTTCTTTGCTTTTGCTCTGGCATCTTCAATGGTGATGCCTTTGCTCTTTCTGAGTTCGTAAAACAGTTGGGCGTATTTTTCCGTTTCCTCGCTGTTTTCGTTGTCAACGAAAGTTGCTTTACAGATGTTTGGCAAATTCATCTCGTTGGCTTTGGCGATGATTTCGTCTTTTTTGCCAATGAAGGTGATTTTACCTGTACCTTCGGCAAGCATTCTGTCTGCCGCTATCATATTTCGCTCTTCTGTACTTTCGGGGAGCACGAGTCTTTGAGGGTTAGCAATACCTTCTTTCTTTAATTTTTCAAATAATGGTTCCATTTATCTTATGAATATGATGGTATTTATTTTATGCAAAATTACTAATAAATCGCCAATATTTGAAATTTTCTATGTGCGATTTTTTTATGTATTCATTTTCTTAGGTTTAACTATGTTTTTCATGGCATTTTTCTGCTTTTTTCATCAAATATTGGCAATTTGTCTTGTAAAAAAATGTTATAAAATTTGCTGGTTACGAATATTTGTGTTTATTTTGGGAAACTTACATGAAAACCTGTTATGGCAAGAAAGAAATTTGTAATAGAATATGACTTTGAGAAGGTGCCATTGTCTCTGTTATGGCAGTTTCTTTATACCAACTCTGGTCTCGAAACTTGGTATGCCGATGAAGTGACGAACGACGGCAAAAATTACACTATCGTATGGGACGATGAGCCGCACGATGCGTTGCTGCTCTCCGCTCGGCAAAATTCACATGTGCGATTCCACTGGAAGGATGATGCCGACGAACCCACTTTCTTTGAGATGCGTATTTTGGTTTCTGAACTGACCCACGGTCGCACTTTGAAAATTACCGATTTCGCCTCCAACGACGACGAGGTGGAGGAGTTTACAGAATTGTGGAATAATTCGGTGGATATGCTCAAGCGCAACCTCGGCATTTAGTCGTTTCCTTTATCTTCAATACCCTTCGTTTTGGGTTTTGCGCCATAACTATGTCAATTCTTTGTGCCTTTTTTCGTGAGTGAACGAAATAATTACTAAATTTGTAGTCAATTTTAATTGATTCAAAAATTCATGTTAGGAATAAAGAGACTAAATACATTCATGTTGCAGACTTTTCTACCACAGTTCTGCATGACTTTCGTTATAGTTGTCTTTATTCTCTTAATGCAATTCCTTTTCCGTTATATCAACGACCTGGTGGGACGTGGGTTGGAAATCCATGTGCTGGCAGAATTGTTTTTCTATGCGGCGTTGTCGTTTATCCCCATGGCGTTGCCTTTGGCTATACTGCTTGCCTCGCTGATGACTTTTGGTAATCTCGGTGAGCACGTTGAACTCACTGCGCTCAAGTCGGCAGGCATTTCGCTGGTAAGGGTGATGAAATCGTTGATTATCTTCATTGTCTTGGTCGCCATTGGCGCTTTTTTCTTCCAAAACGATGTTTTGCCCAAAACTCAGGTGAAAATGTACACGCTGCTTTTCTCGGCAAGGCAAACGCAGCTCTCGTTGGACATTTCTAAAGGCACCATCAATAGTCAGATTCCAGGCTATAATGTTTATGTGAAGGATAAAAACAAGGAAACTGGAATGCTCTACGATGTAATTATCTATGGCGTTGACCAGCCTTCTTCTTACCCTCGCATCGTCACGGCTGACTCTGGTTCGTTGAGCACCACAAAAGATGAAAAGCACATTGTGCTAAAGCTTTACCATGGCAACTGGTATGAGGATTTAAAGCAGGGTAATAGTGGATTTGGCAAGGAAATGTATCGTCGCGAATCGTACCACGATAAGGTGATTATGATTCCGTACGACGCCACCTTCAAGCGTCTCGACGATAATAGCATGAAGTCGCAATACATTGGTAAAAATATTTCAGAACTGGTTCATACTATTGATTCTGTGCAACTCCGAGTCGATTCTGTGGGTTCTTCGATTGCCACAGAGTTGAAAGCGGCTCCTATCTGCGGTGTTCAGGCTTATCAACTGTCGTATGACGATTCAGTTCCCAAACTTACGGCTATTCCTGATGTGAAGATGGACAAACCGCTCGACTTCGACTCGATTTACAATTCTATGTCCACTATGGAGCGTTTGGCGGTCGTGAATTCCGCGATGAACACCGCTCGTTCCACTGTTCAAAATGCCGAGTTTCGGTCATATTCTATTAATGAGGATAATATGCAAATTCGCCGTCACGGCATTGAGTTGCAAAAGAAGTTCACACTTTCGCTGGCATGTCTTATCTTCTTCTTCATTGGTGCTCCGTTGGGTGCTATTATCCGAAAAGGTGGTTTGGGATTGCCTATTGTGATTTCGATTATCCTGTTCGTGTTCTACTATATCATCGACAACACAGGCTATAAGATGGCGCGTGATGGTTATTGGCCAGTTTGGGAAGGCGTTTGGCTCAGTTCTGCAGCACTTTTGCCGCTTGGCGTTTTCCTGACCTACAAGGCGGTGAACGACTCTGCTGTGTTTGATTTGGACTCTTACCTGATATTGTTCCGCAGATTTTTCGGAGGCGTAAATACTCGTCACCTTGAAAAGAAAGAAGTGGTTGTTGATACCGTAGAAGATGATGTGGCAATTTCCAAGATGGAGCATTTGAAGGAACTTTCGGGCGAAGTTCTTCTACATTTCCGTCGCCGTCCTTCCTATGTGCAGTTCTTCAAAAGTATGCCATATAACGAAAATTTGGAATTGGCACACACCTCGCTTGAAGAATCGGTTCAGTATCTTGGCAATTCACAGAATCAGCTTATCATTAATAAAGCGATGGATTTCCCATACATTTCAAATTCGTGGATATATCGACTGATTCGAAATGAGAGGGCAAACAAGATTTGTTTCTATGGGCTACCGCTGGGTGCTTTGGTTTATTTCTACTCGTTCCACCAAAGAAAGAAAGTTTGTGGTGAACTTGAAAAGGTGATAGTGGTAGCACAGCATGTTATCGACATCTTCAACGGCGTTGACGATAACCACCAAGCACATTAATATATAATAAGAAATAATAAGCGAAGGAATAATAAGCGCGTGCAATTTATGAAGCATGCGCTTTGTTTTTATTTTTCCCGTCCAAATTGCCCTTGCCACGCCCCATATTCTTATCCTATCTTCGCCCTCATAATACCCAAAGCGCAATTTCCACCCTCTAAAATCTAATTTCTAATTTCTCACCAGGTGTATCAGGTGTTTCGGGTGTTTCGGGTGTTTCGGGTGTTTCGGGTGTTTCGGGTGTTTCGGGTGTTTCGG
>OIYV01000047.1_pt1 | contig 87811 bp, 108 predicted proteins | sample 1588251 | NCBI WGS metagenome assembly OIYV01 (sample SAMN03283282) | human gut metagenome | biome: human-associated habitat; material: feces | host: Homo sapiens | place: Peru | collected 2012
CGCCCTCGATATAGTCCATCACATAGTAGGCGGTGCCGTTTTCCTCAAACACGTCGAGAATGCGCACAATGTTGGGGTGATTAAGCCTAAAGATGGTTTTAGCCTCCTTAATAAACTTCTGCTTGAAACGCTCCACAATCTCACGGTTGCCCGAAGTGGGAATGGTCACGCGAGAAGTGGAATCATCACGCTCGCAATATTCCTTGAAGAAAAACTCCTTGATTGCCACCTTGCCCTCAAGCAAAGTGTTCTCTGCCAAGTAGGTGATGCCGAAGCCTCCTTGCCCCAGTTTCTCAATTATCCTATATTTTCCACCCTGTAGCGTGGAATTAACCCGTAATGCTTGCATAGTCATATATGTTGCTTCGAAAATGCTTTCTTTCCTTTCTGATTTTCAGGTCATTATAATAGATGACTTGGTTTGCTAAATTGGTAGAGGTGGTTGTTCATCTTCTTGCCTCATTTTCAGTTATCATAATGCTTGAGCGTCAGATTTATGTGATTTATTGTGAATTAATCCCAAAGTTACAAAAAATATTTTATAATATCACCTATAATAGAAATTAGAAGTTAGAAATTAGAGGCTTACACAGATCCAACAGATTTAACAGAAAAATTTATTCGGTGGATTCGTGCAATTCGTGGTTAGCCATTCTCACGCAAATTAGTGGTTGATTTTTAGCCACAAATTAGCACAAATTTTCACGAATTATTTCGTGTGTGAATTTCCTACACCCTATTAAATCCATTAAAAGGTTCAGTGGTTAAATACTGGGGGTACTGAAACAAAAACATAAAAACCGCTCGCCTTCGGCGAAAAACCAAACCCAGTAGGGACGTGATATTTCACGTCCGCCCATAATAGTGGTACCATATTGAATGTCAGTCATTTGTAGCGGACGCGAAGTATCGCGTCCCTACCATGCAAAATCGTTTTGGGAGATTTGACACGACCTCCTTCCTGTAAATCATTTTATCATCAGGGGTTTTTCGCCGTGAAACGGCGAGCGGTTTTTATCCTTGGGGCAAAGTGGAAGGCCCTCGTAAGAGGGTGGCGGAGGGATTGTGTGGTTGGCGGCATGGAAACTCGTTTCCAATGACGCAAAGCGCACAGTCGCACCGCCAAATGCGAAGCATTCCACGTTGCTCCAAGGCTGTTTTTTGTGTTTTTGTTTTTTTTGATTCCATTCACGATTCGGCAACAAAGCATACTCTATCTCCAGAAATTTTCCACAGAACCGAAATAATGCCAAAGGGTGGGTCAGAAATAAAGCGAGTGTGCATCACATGAAGATGCACACTCGTGTTTTTTTGAAATATGTGTGGGGATTTTAATCGAATTTTTTGCGGCGGAAGATGAAGTTGCGGCCGAGGTATTTTTCACGCACCACGGGATTGTCCGACAGTTCTTCGCTGGAGCCTTGGAAAAGGATTTTGCCCTCGAAAAGCAGGTAGGCACGGTCGGTGATACTGAGCGTTTCGGGTGCATTGTGGTCGGTAATCAGAATGCCGATATTCTTTTCCTTCAACTTATACACGATGCTCTGAATGTCTTCCACAGCGATAGGGTCGACACCGGCAAAAGGCTCATCGAGCATGATAAACTTGGGGTTGATGGCAAGGCAACGCGCAATTTCGCAACGGCGGCGTTCACCACCCGAAAGACGGTTACCCAGGTTTTTTCTCACCTTTTGCAAGTGGAACTCGTCGAGCAGCGATTCAAGTTTGTCGCGCTGGTATTCGGGCGTGGTATTGGTCATTTCAAGCACAAGGCGGAGGTTGTCTTCCACCGTGAGGGTGCGGAACACCGACGCTTCCTGTGGCAGATAACCAATGCCCAACTTGGCACGCTTATACACTGGCAACTTGGTGATTTCCACATCGTTGAGAAACACACGACCCTCGTTTGGCGTGACCAGACCGGTGGTCATGTAGAAAGTGGTGGTTTTGCCGGCACCGTTCGGACCGAGCAGACCCACGATTTCCCCTTGTCGCACATTGATTGACACATGGTTGGCAACCACGCGTTGGCGATACTTCTTCACCAGATTGTCGGTGCTCAACACCAGTTCGCCAGCTTCACCCGCTCTGTTGAGCTCTGCAACGATATCCTTGCTGCTTCGTTTTGGTGTAGCGGGTTTGCCAGCCTCGGCATTTTCTGTGGTGGCGGCATCGAGTTGTGGCTCGTTCTGCTGCTCTGCTGAAGTGTCGGCTGTTGGTGCTGTGGCTGGTTTTGATGTCTTATTCCAGGGAAATTTCATATTCGATTGATGTATTGTTTACTTATTTGGCGATAAGGCGACTTTTGATGTAGTCGGTGAGCAGGTTGATTGCCACCTCGTTGTGTCCGCCTTGTGGCACGATGATGTCGGCGTACTTCTTCGCAGGCTCGATGTGGAGGTTGTGCATAGGTTTCAGCACCTTCTCGTAGCGGTCAATCACCATTTTTGGGGTGCGTCCGCGCTCGATGCAGTCGCGAGAAATCACACGAATCAATCGCTCGTCGGCATCAGCGTCAACAAACACCTTGATGTCCATCATATTGCGGAGGCGTGGGTCGCTAAACACGAGAATGCCCTCGATAATCACCACCTCGTGAGGCCCCATCGGAATGGTTTCCTCCTGACGCGAGCAGGTGAGATATGAGTAAGTGGGCATTTCGATAGCCTTGCCTTCTTTCAGCATGGTAAGGTGCTTGTGAAGGAGTGTCCAGTCGAAAGCCGCTGGTTCGTCGAAGTTGATATTCTGACGTTCCTCAGCAGGGACGTGGCTTGAATCCTTATAGTAATTATCTTGGCTGATAATTCCCACTTCGCCTTTTGGAAGGCGTTGCATAATTTTTCTCACTACAGTTGTTTTGCCTGAACCGGTACCGCCGGCGATGCCAATGATAAACATAATATTAAAGCGTTGTTAAGTGATAATTCCGTTTAACCCAAATCGGGCATTAGGGCTTGTGGTATTTCGGAGTTTTAGAAGAATGAATTTTGTTTGTCTTTTAATGAGTGATAGCGAGCTATTACGAATTAAAAACAAGCGAAATGCATCTTATAAAAACCGAAAGACCGCAAGAAGTAATACAAAAATCCTTACACGGCCTAATGACCGATTTGGGTTTAGGAATGTTTTGTCCCAAAAAATCAGTTGTTTTGCGACAAAACATTTTACAAAGGTAACTTATTTCTCACAAATGAAAAAGAGGAAAAACATAAAAATGCTTATCCTCTTTTCTGTAGTTTAGAATTTTATTGCTTTTTCAGTTCTTCGTTAATCGCCCCGATGTAGTTGAGCAGTTCGTCGCGGCCACGGCGGTCTTCGCTTGAGGTGATGAAGATGGGCGGTAGTTCCTCCCATTGCTCAAGAAGCGTTTTCTTGTACTCGTTCACGTTGCGAGTGCCGGCTTCACGGCCGAGTTTGTCCATCTTCGTGAACACGATGCTGAACGGAACACCGTTTTCGCCCAGCCATTCCATAAATTCGAGGTCGATTTTCTGTGGCTTGTGACGGCTGTCCACCAGCACGAAAAGGTTGGTCATCTGCTCACGGCCCAAAATGTAACTGCGAATGATTTTTGAGAGTTGTTCGCGGCTGTCCTTGCCACGGCGTGCGTAGCCATAGCCGGGAAGGTCGACGATGTACCACTCGTCGTTGATGATGAAGTGGTTGATAAGCATCGTTTTACCTGGGGTTGACGATGTTTTAGCCAATCCGATGCGATTGGTGAGCATATTGATAAGGGAAGATTTGCCCACATTGGAGCGGCCGATAAAGGCGTATTCCGGTTTGAAGCCTTCGGGGCATTTCTTCACGTCGGTGTTGCTGATTTCAAATTCGGCAGACTTGATGTTCATATATTTAATGTGTGGATAATGATTTGACTGCAAAGGTAGTAAAAATCCGCCACACGCCCAAAAATGGGGTAGGGGCGTGTGGCGGTGTTGGTTGTCGGGAGGGGGAGTGTTGCTTCGCTATTCGAGCATGGCGAGGAACTCGTCTTCACCGATGATTGGAATGCCGAGTTTGCGTGCTTTTTCGAGCTTTGCAGGGCCCATGTTCTCGCCAGCAAACACATAACTGGTGGCTGATGATATGCTGCTCACGTTCTTGCCGCCGTTCTGCTCAATCATCGCCTTGTATTCCTCGCGCGAATGCTTGGCAAACACGCCGCTGATTACTATTTTCTTGCCGGCGAGTTTGTCGGTACGGCTGGCAAGTTCGGCTTCGCTGAGGCACAGTTGCACGCCAGCCTCACGCAGTCGCTCAATAATCTCACGGTTGCCCTCTGCTGCGAAATAACCCACGATTGATTCCGCGATTTTCGGACCGATTTCGGGGATTGATGCCAATTCCTCGGCGTTCATCGCCATCAGGCGGTCGATGGTGTGGACATTTCTGGCAAGCACTTTAGCGGTGGTTTCGCCCACGTATGGGATGCCGATGGCAAACAGCACACGCTCGAACGGCACTTCAAGTGATTTGCGTATGCCACTGAGAATACGGTCCGATGCCTTGCGCTGGAAGTGCTCAAGGCGCATCAGGTCGTTGCCCGTGAGTGAATAGATGTCGGCAATGTTGTGCACCAGTCCGCTTTCGTGGAGCTGAACAGCCACCTCTTCGCCAATGCCGTCGATGTTCATGGCATGGCGTGCTACGAAATGCTCAATGCGGCCTGTGATTTGCGGCTTGCAGCCGTATTTGTTGGGGCATACCCATGCCGCCTCGCCCTCGATGCGAGTGAGGGGAGTGCCACACACAGGACAGGTGCGCACAAACTCAATCGGGCGGCTGTCGGCTTTGCGGCGTTTCAGGTCCACACCCACGATTTTAGGAATGATTTCGCCTCCTTTTTCCACATACAGGTAGTCGCCTTCGTGAATGTCGAGTTGGCGAATGATGTCTTCGTTGTGCAGCGATGCACGCTTCACGATGGTGCCCGACAGCAGCACAGGATCAAGGTTGGCTACTGGCGTAATCACGCCGGTGCGGCCTACTTCAAAACTGATGAATTGCAGCGGCGAGCACTCGCGCTCTGGCGCGAATTTGTAGGCAATGGCCCATCGTGGCGATTTGGCGGTGCTACCAAGGTTGAGCCACTGGCGAATGGAATTGAGTTTGAACACCAAACCATCGGTGGCAACAGGCAGATTCTTGCGCTGCACGTCCCATTGGTCGATAAAGTCCTTCACGGCATCAATCGAATCGAGAACCGAGTGCTCAGCCACTTTGAATCCCCATTTCTTCAACGCCTCCATGCGCCCTGTGTGGGTGCTGAAGTCGTTTTCGTTAAATAGGCCAGGGGCTGACGTTTCGAGTTGGTCGCCCAGCAGGAAATAGAAGTAGGCATCGAGTCCACGGCGCGCCACCTCGGCAGAATTTTGCATTTTCAATGTGCCGGCTGCGGCATTTCGTGGATTGGCAAACAGAGGTTCCTCGTTAAATTCACGCTCTTTGTTGAGGCGTTCGAAACTTGCCCAAGGGAGCAGAATCTCGCCACGCACCTCAAACTTGTCGGGCCAGTCGCCGGGCTGGAGCTGAAGTGGCACACTCTTGATGGTAATGACATTGGCAGTGACATCGTCGCCACGCACACCGTCGCCACGCGTCACGGCACGCACAAGCCGTCCGTGCTCGTAGGTGCATGAAATGCTGGTGCCGTCGTACTTCATTTCGCCCACAATCTGCACAGGCTCGCCGCCCAAACCGTCTTTGGCACGGCGCAGAAAGTCCTGCACCTCCTCAATGGAATAGGAGTTTCCGAGGCTCTGCATGGGGCGTTCGTGAAGCACTTGCTTGAACCCCTGACTGATGTCGCTACCCACACGCTGCGTGGGCGAGAGCGGGTCGGCAAATTCGGGGTGCGCCTTTTCAAGGTCCTCCAATTCGTGCATCTTGAAGTCGAACTCCATATCGCCGATGGTAGGCTGATTGAGCACATAGTAGTTATAGTTGTGGCGATTCAGTTCGTCGCGCAGCTGCTTGATTTTTGCTTCAATGTCGGTCATAGAAATATATATTCTAATGTGGCGGTAGCAAAAGGCACCATTGTGCCTACGCATTGTAAACATGCCCAAGGCATGTCCCTACGTTCATGGCGTTATCACTCGTCAATTTTTTGCACCGTCCTTTTTTGTGATTTGACGGGTATTTCACCCATTTGTTCTTCTCACAAAAATAGGCAAAAAAATGGAGCCACGCAAATATGGCTCCATAATTTAAGGGTATGATATACATGTTGCCCCTGTAAATAATAAATTCATTGAAACATCACCTACACATGCAAATGTGATAAAGTGATAAAGTTCTATTCCACAGTATGGTACGGTGCAAATATGCTCAATATTTTTTTTGGGGGGGGTAAATTGGGTAAGTGGTGGGGAAGTGATCAGTGGAGGGGGGAGGTGGGGAAAAAAATAAGGTGGGAAAATCTTTGGGATTTTCTCACCTTTGGAGGATTGGTGATTCGGCTGGGACTCAAACCAACCTCTGATATTCAAGTTGTTACATATAAAAATGTGGCAACTTGTATCTTTTTTGTACATTAATTAAAAAAATATCCATACACGACACCGACGACAAGAGCCATTCCAAGAATCTCTTTTTTCGGAATCTCGAATGGAGGGTATTTTTCATCTTTGTTGGATTTGCACAATACATAGCCGTCGTTTTGGCTCGGCATCAACTTGCGCACAAAAATACCACTTGACGTGCAGATGACATAGTTCATGCCCCACCGTATGTAAGTGTCCTTTGTGCTTCTTACAGCGATAAAAGAGCCTTTCGGTATGCTTTCCTTTATATCGGTTGACTCCATTGCGTCATCGTCAGTCTTGATGTAGAACACGTTCGCAGGAGCGCCAGGCATGGCGATGTACCCATTGAGCTTCCCCTCTGTGGCTGCGTTAAAAACTGCGCCAGGCTCACAGCACTCCACAACATTGGGGTCATACACATTTGGTTTGCAGCCCTCGCCGTAGTTTGACTTTTTCATGCCTTGCATCCCGGACTCTTTCACCTCCCCTTCACCGTTGAGAATCCACATGTGGTTGTACTGGGGAAATGTGGTGAGTATTATTCTCAGAATGTCTGCCGTCAAAGGCGCCCCTACATTAATCTGTCTGTAAAACTTCTGTAAAAGATTATTGTTACCTCCTGCCAACTGATGTATTGAGCAATTCTCTTGCTTGAGAATCCACTTAATTCTTTCATTAGGCGTATTCTTTTCCATTTCTAAAAATTGTAGATATTAAATATTGTTAATTTATAAAATATGTTTATTGATTGCGATAAATAAATTTTTATATATAATAAATATGTTTTAAATTTGTAATAAATAATTTATTAAATATGATAAACATCATTATAACACGTTTATTAAATATGATAACAGTTGAGTTTGTCTGTTATTAAATATGATACAAACTTACACATAATTAATCGGATAATAAAATTAAACAAGAAAATATGACCACTAATTCGGAAATTTTGAACAAAATCTTGGAAGTCATGGTTGAAATCAACGAGCGGTTGAAGTCAGACGACAACCAGCTTGTCAACATCGCAAGGGCTTCCGCCATCCTCGGAAAGAGCGAGGGTGCGATTAGACAAATGGTGTTCCGTGGACAGCTGAACTGCACTAAGCTGTCAAACGGAAGACTCGCTTTCAATAAGAGGTACCTCATCAACTACCTCGACACCAGGAAGGCTTGACGAAAACCATCATCATTATTCCCATGTCGGAGAAGACCGCAGAAATGGGTGGAGCGATACCGCCACATGGGGCACTTGTCACCGGGGAGACCTTAAATCCCCTATTCAGGGAGAACCCTGCGCCGACACAAATAGTGAAGGCGAGGAAACCGTAGCAAGCAGATTCGGCACTCCGTGCTGATGAGAGCGTAACGGCATAAGTAAAAATGTTGCTTCTTTTATAATATGGGTGTGAGAGCCAAAGACTCGCAATCGTGTGCGAGACACGACACCCAGCAAGATTAATTCCATAATAAATGATTTATTATAAATGTTTGTTTTGACTGCCCTGTCTGCGAAGATACGGCAGTTTTACGGAGGGCGTTCAGCGAATCGGATTGCGCACCACATCTGCTTAACGCCAAGGTTCGACTCCTTCGCCATCCACAAGTGGATTTAGTTATAAAGTTGTAGTAATTTTTCTTCATAACGGCTTGCGGAAATCCGTGAGGACGGATGCAAGGGGCATATTGATGCCGTGTAGCTCAGTATGTAGAGCGCAGAGCGCTGGATAGCCTCTGAGGCGATGGTGCGAATCCATCCACGGCAGCAACATGTTTTTATACATATTAACTAATTTACAATTCAATACCCAGCCACGTCTGTGAAGATAAGGCTGGAAAAAGGGGACACGGCAATTCCGTAGCCTGGGGCTTCGGGCAGGTTTTCTTCATATTATTACGCATATAGGGTTCGATTCCCGGTGTCCCCACAACTAACACTTTACACTGGTATGTTTTTTGGTTACAAGCTTAATGCGTAGTCTGTTCTGTGAAGAACGGACTGCGCCCGGTTGCCGGAATTGACTTCCGGCGATAATTCCCATAGAATATGATTTATAGGTTAACTGCCCGGCAAGTCCGTGAGGATATGCCGGGGAATGGCGCACCCCAAACGGTGTGGGCTGTGTTCGGTTCGATCCCGAAGTGCGCCACCCATAATCTCCAAATCGTGTCCGTGAGGATGCTGATTGGCTATCAGACGCTGATGGCGACGGAACTGAAATTTGCATATTGTTCATAGTTGTTATCTATCCGCCGCCACCCCGGCTCGTTACCGGGGTAGCCAACAACTCTTTTGATGTCATCATGTTTGTGGCAAGTCCATCGGGGAACGCCCGAAAACGAGCACCGACAAGGAAACTGCCACGCTTGGAATCCCCATGCGCAGACGGTGCGCTCAACACGGCTCAACTCCGTGATGGGGAACACAGTGAATTTATTTATTAACCAATTTTAAAAACCAACTATGGCAACAGAAAAGAAGAAATCTGTTTACGACGTGCTGAGCGCAATAGACTGCTCGGAGCATGTCGAGGTCAAGGACATTGGCAAGGTGAAACTGTCCTACCTGTCCTGGGCATGGGCTTGGGGAATACTCAAAAAGCATTACCCGAACTCAACGTACAAAATCTACGAGAACGCAAACGGTATGATTTACCATACCGACGGACGCTCTGCGTGGGTTAAAACCGGTGTTACCGTTGAAGGCATAGAGTATATCGAATGCCTCCCGGTCATGAACAACAGCAACTGCTCGATAGCACTTGACAAAATCACATCAACCGACGTGAACAAGGCTATCCAAAGAAGCCTGACTAAAGCCGTGGCAAGACACGGACTCGGACTCTACATCTACGCTGGAGAGGATTTGCCAAATGATGACAAAAACACCGATACAGCCAAGAGCAAAATAGAGGTGATGGTAAAGAACGCAAAGACTATGGACGAACTTCTCAGCATTTGGAAGAGCAACACCAGCTTGCAGTCTTCGCTTCCATTTAAACAACTATTCTCACAAAGGAAACATGAGTTGCAAGACGCTTCCGCTTAATAACTCCGGTGTGCAGTTCAACGAGGCTGCACACCAGTATTTCCTTGACGGAAAGGAACTGTCCGGTATCACAAGCGTGCTTCACCGACAACTGTTCGAGGACAAGTACTCGGAAATTCCCAAGGCCGTGCTTGACAGGGCGGCGGAATACGGCAGCGGAGTACACGCCACGATAGAGCTTTGCGATTCGCTCGGCGACACCGGCAACACGGACGAGAACTATGTGGCATACCGGAGACTGATGCAGGAGAAAGGTTTGACAACGGTAAGGAACGAGTACATCGTCACAGACCGTGAGCACTACGCATCGGCCATCGACATCACGGCCGTTGACAGCGACGGAAATATCGCACTAATCGACATCAAGACGACATCGAAACTCGACAAGGAGTATGTGTCATGGCAACTTTCAATCTACAGACACCTTTTCTATCTCCAAAACCCGGAACTGAAAGGAAAGGTGAAGACGCTGTGCGCTGTTTGGCTCCCGAAAAAGCAGTACGGAAACCCGGCGATTGTGGAGGTTGAGCCGAAAGACGAAAGCACGGTTGTGAAACTCCTTGATGCGGACAGCAAAGGCGAGAGGTTCGTGTGCGACAAGCCGGTGGAAAGCGAGGGCTCCATGCAGCTCAGCGACGACGCCATCAGCGAGGCGGTTGAAATATGCAAGGCGCTCGCAGATGCGAAGCAGAGAGAGGCCGACTTGAAAAAGGGGCTTCTCGAAATCATGCGGCTCCACAACGTGAAATCCTTCAAGGACGAAAGGATTTTGCTCACAAGGGTAATTCCAAGTTCGGAGGAATCGTTCACGTTCGATTCGGCAAGACTGAAAGAGGAAATGCCCGAAATCTACAACAAGTTTTTAAAGAAAAGAGCGAAACAGGCAGAATCAATTAAAATCAAAATCTACTGATATGTTAGAAATTATAGGAAAATTAAAGAGAATCACCGAGATTGAGAACCTATTGACAAAAAGCGGAAACACTTTCGCAAAGAGAAACGTAATCCTCGACTGCTCACGAGTTGACGAGTGGACTGGCGATGTTTACACTAACATCCTTTGCTTTGAAATCCCGCCCGCAAAGGTCAACGACTACGACAAGTACAAGAGCCTTGAGGGAAGCGTCGTGAAAGTTCGCTTCGCACTCAACGGCCGTGAGAATGTGAACGGCATGGGCGAGAGCAAATACTTCATCACCGCACGCTGTATCGAACTTGTTCCACAGCAGCCGGTGCAGCAGTACACGGAACAGCATGTTCAACAAGTCCAGCAAGTTCAACAAGTCCAACAAGTTCAGCAAGTCCAGCAGCCTATGCAGCAACAACCTGCACAACCTGCGCAACCTATGCAACCTATGCAGCAGCAGGACTTCATGACGAAACAGAAAGCAGACGACTTGCCATTCTAATGGCTTGAAATTATTTGTCAATATCTGACAACTTTTCAGTAACGAAACGAAACTCCAATGAGATACAATCTCAGCAATCCGATAGAGGCAGGGAAAGCGAAAGCCTACCTTGCCTCTTTAATCAAACAAGGCGCAAAAAGTGTGGAGATAGCGAGCAAGAAAAAGCGAACGCTGTCCCAAAACGCCCTATTGCACCTGTGGATAAGGTGCTTCGCAGACTTTATCGGGGAAACCGACATAGAATACTGCAAGACCGCTATCGTAAGGGCTGTAATCGGGCAGAGTGAAAGGGAGAATATATTCACAGGAAAGAGCGAGGTGTTCGATTTCCGAACAAGGGATTTCACCACCGAGCAGATGTCCGACTTCCTCGACAAGTTCCACGCATGGGCGCAAGTCAACTATGATGTCCGGCTCCCATACCCAGGCGAGGTCGGATATGAGGAAATGTTTAACGCATACATCGAGTAACAATGAACGAACTAATCGAAAACATCGTAACAAACATCATCACGGAGAAATCGCTGAAAAAGGCGTTCCCGCTCTCCGCAACACTTACAGAAATCAAGGCCTCGCCACAACTTGACGAGGCAATCAAAAACGTCATGAGGGCGTTGGCAATCAGGGGCGAGTACAAGGCCGGCCTGACGATAGCGAAAGTCCCCATGCTAATCTACGACAAGCAATGAAAGGAAAGAGCAAGTTTTTCGCAACGAAACTGTACATCATCACGAGGATGGACGGTGTTATCAAGATGCTCCGAAACAAGCACGACGCACTTGACTACTGTGATGAGAACGGCATCGACTACGGCTCCTGTGTCATGGAGTTCGACTCCAAGAAGGAGTATGACCGGTATCTTGCGCTGCGCAGAATGGAGGAGCAGGGCGTTATCCACGACTTGAAGCGTCAAGTCGAGTTCCTGCTCACACCAGCGTACTACGAGGACAGGATTGTAGGCACGAAGCGCAAGAGGGCGTATATCGTGAACGGCATAACTTTCCACAGGAAAACCGATGCCTTCGAGTATTGCAGGGAGCATAACATGCCGAGAAAGGAGATAGTGAACACGCTTGTGTCCGAGCAGGTCATCAAGAACGTGTGCATCGAGAGCAAGTCGGTCTATACGGCCGACTTCACCTACACGCTCAACAACGGAGAGAAGGTGGTCGAGGACGTGAAATCCTCCTACACGAAAAAGGAGACCGACTATGTTCTCCGCCGCAAGATGATGCTTGACAAGTACGGAATAAAAATCAAAGAATACGACTAATGATACAGCAGCCCGAAATTTGGCGTGTGACGCGTTTAAAATTGCTGGACGAAATGCAGTCCACCAACGAGGTTTCCGTCGCCCTACGGGGCATTAAAATAGGAAATAAGAAGATTTTTATCACCTCCGATGAAATGCGAGAGGTGATAAAACTTCTGAAACGCACGACAGCGCAGAAAACAGAGAGTGTAAACCCTGTTGAAAACGATTAATATTTTGCGATAGGATATGAAACGTAATTCTATATTTGACCCCAACATTTTGAATTGTAACATCGAAATTGATGTCTTACAAAAAGTCGGCGGAAATGCGGCTATTATATACGCAAAAATTCGTGAGTGGGAAAGAGTAAACGAATTGTCAAATATTGACTCAATATCTTTTTCGTCAAACCAAGATGTTTATGACAAACTTCCGTTTTTCACCTATGACCAAATCAGAAGGTCTATTGAAAAACTAAAGAAAAACAAGTTCTTGATAGAAGAAAAAATAATACAGAACAACTCAAAAGAACGTGTGGTTTTACGAACTAAAATGTTTGGTAAAAACAACAAGTGTTTGGCAGATATGCCAAGTAAAGAAAAACCTTCCCCCCACACCCCCTATAAAAAGAAAGATAAGGAAGAATATATATTATCATCAGAATCTGATAATAAATTATCATCTTCTTCTGATAATAATATTCAGAGTTTTAATAATTTTTTTTCCCCCTTTATCCCCCAAGTGCCGGCAGAGCCGTCACAAAAAGAAAAAAAAGAAGTTTTTCAAACTCAAAAAAAAGATGTTTTCGAGGAGTTCCTCACAAACACAATCTACCGTGAGGTGGTGATGAAAAGCTACGGAATTGACGAAAAAACACTCGACTACTGCATCAATCAGGCGAGGAAAAAATCATCTTGCATGATTGACGGGGTGACAAGAAGGGAGGCGCAATTCAAAGTTAAATACGAACTCGACAACATCCCGGTTGTGAAAGGAAAGCTGTTCGACAGAAAGCAAGCTTTCTACAACGAAATCTTGAACTGCGCAAATCAACAGAACCTTGACAGGGATTTCGCAACATGGTTCTACTGCAAATGGTCACATCTCGCTATACCAGAACTCGAAATAATGATGTTCGAGAAGGAGGCGAAAGACAGGTCTTGGGACACTTTCAGAATGCTGAAAATGTCATACTTGTCTTACAAGAGGAAAAACGAGAAATACTACTAATGCAAGAAATTATCTACGCAAAAGATTCCGAGTTAGAACTGATTCAACGGATAACCGGTGGCGGTGATGTTTACCTGTCCAACTGCCTACAGTACATCGACAGCGAGTGCTTCACCACGCAACTTGGCAAGGACTGGTTCCACACGGTATGCTCGCTGCACAGGAAGAAGGAAACGATAGACCTGCTCTCCATTATCCTTGAATCGGCAAAGCTCGGATTGAAGACGACAAGGGAGGAGTATATAGGCATAGGAATATCGAACATATCGCTCAGTGACCCCACCTATATCGCCGTATATCTCCTTGAGGTCAAAAGAAGGCGTGAGCTATACTCGAAATGCCTTATGATGTCGGAGAAGGTGCTTGACGTGACAAACTCGGTCGAGTCCATCTCCGAGGAACTGAAAAAGGCGGCCGACGCATCGGAGGTTCAGGAGGCGGCGTATGTGTCGATACAAAGCACAGGAAACTCCCTTTTGCGTGACTGCCAAAACATGATTGACGGCACATTCCAGCCAGGTATGCCTTGCGGATTCCGGTATATCGACAAAAAAGGCGGGCTACAGCTGTCCGACTTGAACATAGTCGCAGGCTGCACAAGCGCAGGAAAGACCTCGCTAACTCTCGCAATGGCTCTCGGTGTCGCAAAGAACGGCGTGCCGGTGGCGATATACTCGCTTGAGATGTCGCTGAAACAGCTGACTGCAAGACTCGCCTCGATGGAAAGCGGCGTGTCGTCGTCAAGAATACTGTCAAAGCCGCTTGAGTACAACGAAATGGACAGCCTTTGCGCAACGGTTGCGCAACTGTCGTCCTACCCAATCTACTTTGACGAGAAATGCACGACCGACATTTCCGTGATTGAACGCTCGATCCGCTCGCTGGCTTTCCACAACGGCGTGAAGCTCGCAGTCATCGACTATGTCCAGCTGCTCACCGGCAGGGAGCGTGAGAAAAGGGACAGGATAGCGGCGGCGGCAAACAAGTTGAAGGCTCTCGCAAGAGAACTTGACATCTGCATAATCCTCGTGTCGCAGCTCGCAAGACCGGGAGGCGGAGAGCAGCCCATTCCACGGCTTGCGCAACTGAAAGAGAGCGGCGACCTTGAGAACGCCGCCGACAACGTGTATCTCATCTACCGTCCCGAATGGTTTGTCGGAAAAAAACTGCAATACCCCGACATGACGGAGAACTGGAGCCGCTACTCGACAAACGGCACAGGGCTTCTCATTCAGGCGAAAGGCAGAAACACAAGCCTCGGCGAATGCCTGCTCGGCTTTGACGGTCTTACGACGCACTACTACGACATCAACCAGGACGATTATCTGTGCGGTTCCTCTGCGCAAGCACAGCCGCCAATTAATGAGACAGTAGCGTTTTAATATTCATTAACAAAGAAAATAAAAAATGACAAGACTTGAACAGCTCACTGGGCTGACAATTATCGACGTGAGGAACATGAAGCGCAACCTTGACGAGTTCATAGTTTCTCCTGAGTTCAACAATATCCAGGGCTTCGGCAGACGCACAGCATACCGCCGTGTTGCTGTTCACCTGAACCATATTCTTTCGGGATTCCGGATGGAGAAAAGTGGAAGTTTTGAGCCTATTGATAAAATCTACAGCAGAAAATGATGTAGAGAATTTGATTTAAGGCACCAAATATCGTCTGTGGCGGATTTTCTGTGAACAGACAAGTAATTAACCCAAACGAAAATTTTAAACGCTTAGAATTGATTTATGAAAGAAAAAGAGAGACTGGCATTTGATAATGCCGAGCAAGAGTTGTCAAAGGCGATAGATAACTATATCGCATGTGAGGGACGCATTCTCGCAATATTCGGCGAGGACGGATTCACGAGTGCTGTTTTCAGCGGCTCGACCAATGAAATCCTCGACAAGTTGCTCACGACGATGAAAAGACTGAACGAGGTTTACACAATCGTGTTGTCGGCGGCTACCGCTGCACTTGGCGAAAACAGCGGCGGAGAGGAATGACGTACCCATTCGACATCGACGAGGCGAGAAGGATACACTCCGGGGAGTCTGACAGCGTGATAGTCACATACCGTGGCGACCGTGCCATCATCGTGCAGATTGACGATGATGGCGACTTCCCTGTGATGTGTATCATCATCTACGGAAACGGCTCGCAGAGGGTGCAGAGGTACACGCTGAAAGGAAAGATACGGCCTATAACACGCTCTGCCGACGACATCTTCATCTACAACGAGAAAAAAATCGACAAAGGCGTTATTCCGTATTCGAGAGAGCTTGAGGCGGAGCACATTTCCGACATTATCGACGAGGACAGGAACAAGGTGAGAATCATTCACAGGCGCATATACAGAAGCGACCTCGTTAACGGAGACACAAAAGACAATATGCTCTGCCTTTCGGAGACGAAAAACGGCACAGTTCCTTTCGTGTGCGACAGCACCGGGATGCGTGACGGAAACCAGGTGCTGTTTATAAAAACCAAAAAAGATTAGAACTATGATATTCGCAACATTCTACACAGTCGGCGTATTAGCCAACATTCTGTTCCTGGTTGTTATCAGGGACGCTTTTTACGACAGGGGTGAGTTCATGCGGTTCCTTTACCCATTCATAATCCTGTCGTCGTTTCTGTCATTTTTCCTTTGGGTGATAATGGCAATCGTGATTTTAGTTGAAACAGTTTACAGCAAGAAAAATGGAGAAAATCAAGATAAAGAAAATAAGCAATAGCGCACAGGTTCCGTTCATGGCGACCGACGGAGCGGCGGCATACGATATTTGCGTGTGCGAAGATGTGGTTGTCAACCGTGGCAGAAACCTTATCCGCACTGGGTTTGCGATGCAGTTGCCGAAAGGCTTCTGTGCCGAGATTCACCCAAGAAGCGGATATGCGCTGAAAGGCTTCGCCGGAGAGAGAAAGATGAACACAAGCCTTATCGAGACCGGGCGTTTCGACGCAGATGTGGTATATGGATTAATCGACGAGGACTACCGTGGCGAGGTCGGTGTGATAGTCATCAACAGAGCCGAGCCGTTTACTGTCAAAAAAGGACAGCGAATAGCGCAAATGGTTATCCGGAAAGTCGAGAAAACCTGCTTCGAGGAAGTTGAAAAACTTAATGAGACAAAACGTGGAAACGGTGGTTTCAATAGTACAGGATTGTAATTTGTCTATTTCTGACAATTTTTAGAAACTATGGCAAAAGAAAGAAAATGGGCGAGTGAAGCTCAAATTGTAGGAGTGGAAAAAGTGAACACTTTGGCATGTCAAATCAAACTCGCAAAAGAGCAACACGATGTGCTGAAAAAGTGCGGACTTGACCGTGAGGCGAAAGCGCTGCTGCCGAAGATACAGGAACTGGAAGCGCAGAAACTCCGCCTTGTGGAGGAAATAGACCGAAACCGAATAATCGGCGCAAAGGCCCTGCTGATGTGCTTCTGCGCCGCCGATGTATGCACCGTGTGCGCCGACGACTTCGCCGATGTGGAGCACAGAATCAGTTACGGCAGGATAGGCAAGGACAACGACTTCTCGGCGATGATGCGAGGACTTGCCAGCGACTTCAACAAGGCGGTGTGCATGATAGACACAGGCGGCAGCGAGCCGCTATCCTACTACTACGCAGACATGGCGGAGGAACTTGTAAAGAGGGTGAAAGCCGTGATGAGCGAAACGATAGAAGAATACATGAACACCGAAAAAGGACGGCAATATTTTTAGGACTATGGAACTACCTGACAATTTTTATGACCAACTCTATATAGGGCTGAATTATTTCTGCCGACACTATCGTGAGGGCAAGCCGATAGAGAGTGACGAGTACGAGGACGAGTACGAGGACTGCATTCAGTTCAGTGATGACTACTGCGCCGAGGTTTCCCTTGATGTGGTGGTGGTTTGCGAGTGGCGTGACGATAGTTTCGACCACGAGTTTGGGACGTGGGACGACCCATGCAAGGGTTACTACCCGAATGGCGTAAAGGTGGAGAAGATACGCAGCATCAAGGTGTATGACGAGGACGATAACGAGATTCCGTTCACCTACGACAGAGAACGGATCGAGGAAATTGAACTTTATCTGAATTAATAATGAAAATAACTGAAAATATAGAACTCCTTAACTGCGACTGCATGGAGTATATGAGAACCCTCCCCGACAACGCATTTGACCTCGCAATCTGCGACCCACCTTATGGTGGCGGAAACGACGGGGGACTAAATGGGGGGGGCAGGTTCGGGGGAAGATTCGACCGATACAAGTCAACCACGCTTTCAGGGGTAGGTTCGAAAGGTACAATTACCCCCCCCCACGACGGAAAAAAGGAGAACCGAATATCGTGGGACATCGCACCGTCGGAAGACTACTTCAAGGAATTGTTCAGGGTATCACGGAATCAGATTATATGGGGAGCGAACTACTTCAAGATGCCCCCGACAAGATGCTTCGTTGTGTGGCGAAAACTCACCATTTCCGAGGGATTCTCAATGGCGATGGCAGAATACGCATGGACTTCATTCAAGGAGAACGCAAAGGTTTACGAGTGTATGCCGCAAGGCTCAACGAAAGACAGGCGTTTCCACCCGACACAGAAGCCAGTTTCGCTGTATGCTTGGCTGCTCAACAACTATGCCAAGGACGGCGACAAGATACTCGACACGCACTTTGGAAGTTGTTCCATCGGTGTTGCGTGCCACAATTTGGGTTTCAGCCTGACAGCGTGTGAGATAAATGAAACATATTTCAAGAAGGCTGTTGAGCGTCTGAAACAGCATGTAAGACAACAAAAACTATTTTAAACTGAAACGATTATGATAGCAGAAGTTACAATAAGTGCAGATGTTTCGATAGATATTGACGAGGCTTTTAACAGCCTTAATTATATGGAGCAGGCTGAATGTGTAAGCAACTTTTATGATTGGTTGCAAAAAAGTCAACAAGAACAATTTATCTCCGAAATCATTGAAGATGCGGACGATGATGTGCTTATTGACGAATTGGAGCGCAGAGGTTATGAGGTTAAAAAAGACGATTGACTTATGAAGATTAGAATAAAACGAAACGCAGTATTATGCGTGTTATGGGCTGTGTTCGTGCTCTCGCTTCCGATTTATGTTTTTTGGGCGGTGTTTAATTGCAGCCATTTATGCGCATGGGAAGCAAAGTTTTGTGATTTTGTAGAACGACTAATAATTCAAAAACAATGGAAACAACGAAAGAAGAAATGATGATGCTTCTGCGAGAGTTGCAAAATTTGCAACAGTGGCTATCTACTAATAGTTTATACGAAATATCACTTAATGTCGATTTTAATATATTTAAAGATAGTATTATGATTAATTGTTATACTTGCTTATTTTCGAATTTTGATAAAAAAGGTAAAAGTGTTTGGTTGTATAGTTTCGAATTTTACGATGAAAATCGCAAACAATTAAACTATTTCGTCAAATACGTTAAAAAATTAGCCAAATATGGACGCAAAAAAAGCGAATCAAATTAAACGCCAGTTGGAAAGGCGAGGGTATAAACTGCATACGAAAAACCTTATCGGTAGGGAAGATTATGCCTACATGCGCACGGTGAGAGATGCGGATGGCGAATTAAAGTACATTATTTCGCACGGTTTCTACGACTGGAGAGATGAAGTCGGTGTGCTGGAAGACTACGGTTATAGTATTACCATCGTTCTTGGGAATACAGATGAGCGTGTGGATGTGACACTCACTCAACCTAAATTCTCTGTGGCGGAGTGCGAGGAAATCGCCGATAAGTTAGCCGACTTTTTTAAGCCTTATTTTGAGAAATATAAAATCAGGAAGATATGAAAGAAGTAAAAGCATATAGGTGCGAATATTGTGGCAAAATGTTTCTTCGCAAAAACACTTGCGAAAAACACGAGAAACACTATTGCAATAAAATTCCAATTAATAGAGCGTTGTGCTACGAATGCAAGTATTACCACATCGCCAATAAAAACGAAGTGAAAGATGTTGAATTAGTGGGTGATTACGGCATTAAATTCGCAAAGAGAATGGAACTGAACAGATGCAAAATCTATAACTTTTTAATATTTAACTCTCTTCACATGCCTGACTATATTTGCGATGCTCTGATAGACGAAGGTTGGCAAGATATGCCGACCGTTGAGAATGGGTGTGGATGTTTTAAACACTTTAAAGACGAATGATTATGAACAACTACTGCAAGAAATGCCGTCTGCGTGACGGTTGCCTCCGCAAATGCAAGGAGGCAGAAATTTACGAACAAGGGTACAACGATGCCGTAGAGGAATTTAAAAATGCAAAAAAAAATAATAATGGAAAAAGAAACAAAAACGGTTGAGGTACAGGAATACCTCAAAAGTATCTGGCGAAAGCCAAGCGAGAAACCAAGCAACAAAGGATATGAAAACAACATCATTCCTGTAATGCTTATTGACAACCAAAACAATGTTTATAATTTTCAGTTCGTATCTGATGATATGGATTGGGATGCGGTTGCCATAAATAAAGATATTATATTCTGGGCTTATGTTACAGACATTCTCCCAAACATTCCAAACCTCAAAGATTACAAGTCTATCAAGACCTATGATAACGCTTGCACTGCGCTTGGTGAAAAGGTTGATGAGGTTGCACTAACTAATGCTGGAGTACCAAAGCACATTATCGCCCTTATGAAGTTGGAGCTTGTTTGTAAGGCTCTTTGGGGTGGCAAGGTGGAAGTCTATCCCGACTCTAACGGCAATCGTACCAATTACTACTATCCTTGGTTTACCTTATATACCAAAGACGACGTGGAGTGCATGGATAGCGAAGAAAGGGGTTTGCTTCTGTCTGTTCATGCGGCTGGTGGTGCGTATGTGGGTTGGGGGTGTTTGAATGCATATTGTCGTTCCTCGTATTCGACTGTATACAGTGGATTTCGCTTAAGTCTTGATACATACGAAAAGGCAAGATATTTTGGAACACAATTCTTGGAGTTGTGGACAGAATACCTCGCATACAATTTCAAAGTTGGAGAACGCTTAAAATAATTGTTGAACCAAATGGCATACAACGAAAAGACCCTTAGCCGAGAGCACCGTAGGCAGTGGCGTGGAAGCAAACTCTATGACAAGAGTTGCAGAAACCACGGCACTTGCCCATGGTGCCAGCGAAACCGCAACCGCCAAAAGCGGATAACGAAGATTAGAATTAATGAACTGATAAAAAACTATGAAAATGGAAAAGAAATATAAACTAACAGATGAAACTATCAAGATTGACGATGTGACACTCTATCGCATTGAGGCACTGAAAGATTTTGGCAAGATTAAAAAAGGCGATAAAGGGGGATTCGTCCAGTCAGAGAAAAACCTGTCTCAAAAAGGAAACTGTTGGATTTACGATGATGCTTGTGCTTTTGACGATGCAATAGTAAAAGACAATGCCCATCTCTACAATAACTCTGTTGTATTTGGGAATGCTCGTGTCTACGAGAATGCCCATATTCATAAGAGTGCAAGTATATTTAACGACGCTAAAGTGTATGGGCACGCTTGTGTTACTGATAGAGCAGTAGTATTTGAAACCGCCGATATCTATGGGTATGGTTATGTTTGTGATAACGCACAAGTGTACGGAAATGCATACGTGTTTGAGTTTGCCACTATTGGTGAATATGCAAAGGTATTTGGTACCGCATTAGGTAATGCACGGATTCGCGGAAATGCTTGTGTTAGGGGGGGTGCACGTGTTACTGGAGATGCTATTGTCTATGATGATGCTATTATAGAAGATTATTGTGTGGTACGTGGTAACGCTTGTATCGGTGGTAATGTGACATTAAAGAAAAGAGAAGATTATGTTACCTTTTATGAATGGTGGTCAAGATACAATAGAATAATCACTTGGACAAGACCTAACAATATGTGGAGAGTGGGAACATTTTACGGTACCGCTGAAGAACTTGTCAAGCAAGCATATAAAGACAACGAAAAATTCGGACGACAATATGAACACTTTATGAAGTCTATAGAGGCAATTATAAAAGAAGAAGATGGAGAAGAAATATAAACTAACAGACGAAACGATTGAGGTTGAAGGTAAGACCTTATATCGTATTGAGGCATTAAAAGACTTTGGTGATGTCAAGAAAGGCGAAAAAGGTGGATTCGTCGAATCGGAGAATAATTTAGCACATGAAGGAAATGCCTGGGTGTATGATGACGCTTGGGTATATGACCATGCTCGTGTGTATGGTAACGCTCATATATTTGGAGAGGCGTGGGTATATGGTAATTCGGTTGTGCGTGATAACGCTCGTGTGTATGAGCATGCTCGCGTGTATGGCAAATGTCAAGTGTATGGCAAATGTCAAGTGTATGGCGGTGCTTTTGTGTTTGGATACACTTGTGTGTACGGCGATGCGTGTGTGTTTGATAATGCTTTTGTGTATGGAGATGCTCGTGTGTTTGGTTTTGCTTGTGTGTATGGCGATGCTCGTGTGTTTGATAATGCTCGTGTGTATGGCAATGCGTGTGTGTTTGCTAATGTTCGTTTGTATGGATACACTTGTGTGTGTGGAAACGCAGAAATATCAAATAAATTCGATTATATTGTTTTTCAAAACTGGTGGTCAAGCGGTCGTTACTTCACATGGACACGTAGTAATAATATGTGGTCTGTAGGTTGTTTCTACGGCACAGGCGAGGAACTGATTAAAAAAGCGTACAAAGACAGTGAGAAATCAGGTCGTGAATATGAAAGAATAGTCAAATATGTAAAAGAAATCTTGAAAGAAAATGAAAAATAAAACTTATAAATTTTTTGTGGCACGAGATGCTGACGGAGAAATTGGTTTTTTTAAAGAAAAGCCAGAGCGTTCAGAATATTTTTGGTGTTCGGAATGGTATTGCTGGATTGTTAGAAGAGATATGTTCCCCGACCTCACATGGGAGGACGAACCAATAGAGGTTGAACTCCGACCAGCAATAACCGACCTCGACACAAAGGCAAACGAGTACGCCAACAGCGTCACTGACAAAGAGGAAATCAAAGAGTTAATAATCAACGCCTACAAGGCAGGATATAACATTTAAAACGAAAAATGAAGCATAAAAGAATCTCAAAAAAGACAAGAGAACTCGTCTTAAACAAATACGGAGGAAAGTGTGCGTATTGCGGTTGCGACTTAACGCTAAGTACTATGCAGGTAGACCATATAAAAGCGGTCTATGCTTCATCTCTTGAGAACGATGGCGTTGAGACACAGGACGATAGTCTTGAGAATCTTAATCCCTCTTGTCGGCAATGTAATTTCTACAAAGGTACGCTTGATATTGAACAGTTCAGATATAAAATAAAAACAACTTTGTACGGAACTTGCCAAAATACTTTTCAGGCAAAACTCGCTAAAAAACTTGGAATGATGAAAGTTACACAATTTGATAAATTTTATTTTGAGAAATTATGAAAAAAGAATTAATCGAAGTTGCTTGCGAGGCGTACTGCAAGTGTTGTGACACGAAGGACTGCGAGGAATTAGGTGAGTTTAACGATTTTAATTGTGACTGGGTTTGCAACTTCCGTAAAGAGTTCACGAAAGAATTAAATAAAAAATCAAAAACGAAACAGCAATGGAAAAAGAATTAAATATCATACCTCCAATAGGGTACGAAATTGACCGTCAAAAGTCAACCTTTGAAAAGATAATATTTAAAAAGATTCCCGATAACCCAAAAACTTGGGAAGATTATTGTTCCTTAATGAAAGGGAAAACTGTGTATTACACTAATTGCAATCATATAATTGTAAGCGGCTTCTCTGATGCTCACGATAAGTTCGTAACCAAAAAACGAGCAGAGCAGTTTATCGCCCTTGGAAAACTACTGCAACTTAGGGATTACTGGGTAAAAAACAGTAAATTTAAAGATGCTATTGTTATTTTCACTTGGGGTGATGTAGTAATTACCACGAATAAGTGCGATATAAACGATTTCGCCCTTACTTTCCCCACACAAGAAATGGCAGATAAATTTATTAATTGTTTTAGGGATTTAATTATCAAGGCATCTCCACTGGTATGAAAATAGAAATCTACATCAAGGAAAGCAACTACCTCTTTGCTCGTGCGGAACTCGTAAGGCTGAAGGCAGATGCCAAATCAAAGAGAGCCGTGGTGGTGGCATCAGAAAAAGCGAGAGACGCTACCACCTATATCGGCTGTCAACTATCCGACAGCCAGCAGGTGAGACTTGCGACGGTTGCGATAAAGAAAATGTTTAACGAATTAAATTATAAAGAAAATAATGCTTAAAATAATTAAACACGGAAATACAGTTCATACTTATAAATGTGGTAGATGTGGTTGTATCTTTATAGCAGACAATTCAGAAATTAAAGATGGTGATATTTTGTTGCAATGTCCAGAATGTAAATTCTATATACTTGAACATGATATTATTGACAATCAAAAAATAAATCAAGAAACAATCAATGTACCTTCATGTTGGAATATTGAAGACCATAATAAAAAATACGAAGCTATACATACATCTGCTACAACAGATGATTGTATAAAAAGATAATAAAATGAAGCTATGAATGAAATTTATTGGATAACCCGATTAGATGCTATATGTAATTTTTTGACTGCTGTAACAATAGTAAGTTTTTTAATTTCAGCTTTTACAGTTGTTTTTGTAATGTGTAATTGGAGTGTAGCAAGTGATTATAAAAAGGGTAGCGAAAATTGGAATTATTATATGCAAAGATTTAAAATGTTCTTGAGTTATTTTAAAAGACTTATTTTTGTTGCAATAGTTGCATGTTTTATAAACCTCTTTATTCCTACTACCAATCAAGCATTATTAATCTACGGTGTTGGTGGCACGATTGATTATATCAAGTCAAACGACACGTCAAAACAACTTCCCGACAAGTGTGTCAAAGCTCTTGATGAATATTTGGATAATTTAACAAAAGAAGAAAAAGAAAACGACAATGAAAGTAAGTGAGCAAATAGCCATAATGAAGGCGTATGAAGATGGCAAGACCATAGAGAAAAAAGGTCAAGACGATACCGAGTGGCAAAGTATTGAGTACATCGAGGATTATCCGTTTGACTTTGTGGCGAACGAATACCGAATAAAGCCAATGGATAAATACCGACCTTATGAGAGTGTCGAGGAAGCGTTCAACGAGGCGAAGAAGCACGGATTTTGGATAAAGCGTAAATCATCAGGGTTTATTACCCTCATAGGTTCTATCGGCAATGATTTCAATGATTTCGGTGAATTTTATATTGACGGATTTAAACCAACTGAATTTTTGGATAAATTCGTTTGGCACGACGACGGTAGCCCTTGCGGTGTAAAGATTTGATAACAATATGGAGATAAACACGGTACAGAATAAGGACTGCATGGTGGGTATGGCGGCGATGGGCGGCGGAAGCGTTGACCTCGTGATAGCCGACCCGCCATATTTTCAGGGAAACGGTGGTGGTGGTGGCGCATACGGAACACGAAATAAGAGTTTTAGAGACCAAATAGGTGATATGATGTGCGGTATCAGCGACGAGTGCCTTGAGCAGATAGCGAGGGTGTGCAAGCGTGTGAACATGTACATCTTCTGCTCGGTGCTCCAGATACCGCAGTACCTCGCTTTCGCCACACGACACGGATACAAGTTCGACATTCTAACTTGGCACAAGACCAACGCCGTGCCAGCGTGCAACGGCAAGTATATGCCCGACACGGAGTATATCGTGTTCATCAAGGAAAGCGGTGTGCCGTTATACGGCACGGCGGCGACAAAGTGCAAGTATTATGTGACACCCACGAATGTTAAGGATAAGCGCAAGTGGGGACATCCGACCATCAAGCCGCTGAATATTGTGCAGAACCTGATTGTTAACTCCACGAAAGAGGGGGGGGTAGTTTTAGACCCTTTTATGGGAAGCGGCACAACTGCCGTGGCGTGCATCAGAACCGGGCGAAACTATATCGGCTTTGAACTCAACCCCGAATATTACGAGGTTTGCCGAAATAGAATACTTAACGAGGATTATAACTTGTTTAGGTGAACATTATAACAAGGTGGGCTATTCAAATTTAGTCCACCTTGTTTTTTTATATTCTGAACACTCTGAAAAATGTGGAGATATACTTCGTGTTGTTTCTACAGCAGTCGCAAAGAAACCTTTTGCCGACTTTGAACATCTTACTTGACAGTTCCCCATGTATGTACTGTTCGTCCTCGCCATAAGGATCTATACCGAGAGTTTGTGATATGTGTCTTACAAGATGGCCTTTTTCGTGGCTATAAGTATTTGCAAACTCGTTTGCTGTCGTAGTCGTTCCTATTACGATAACAGACTCTTTAGTTTTCGGGTTAGTGAAAGTAAAGCCATTGTTCATATTTCCACTATTAAGATTCCGCATCGCACGATTGATGTTTCTTCTGCTAATGCCAACACGAGTTAATTCTTTGTAAATCTCATCTGAATCGGAGTGTGTCACCTCATAAAACACCGTTACTTTCCAATCTGCACATTCCACGAAAAAGTTTTGCCGTATCATAGAAAATCCTCCCATTCTATCGGTGTTTCGCTACCGTCCATATCTGCTATCCACCTGTTAAAAATAAACCCGCTTGGTTGGTCATAGTCATCAACCATATCCTTTACGAACATGGCGACATGCTTATCGTCCTCGATGCTTGACTTGTAAAAATCAGCATAACACATATTAGCGACATACACATAGTCGTAGCCTTTATTTTTGTTCAAAGTGATGCCGTGAGTTTTCAACAACTCGTCAATCTCATCTTTTGACTTCATTTCAATTTTCTCGGAACTATTTGTGTCGCTGTTCCACTTCCGCATATTCTTTACAGCCCATTCGCAAGCTTTTTTGTTGAAATGCCGACCGTTGTTTCGTAGGTATGCCCTCATTTCCTTAGGTATAATATCGTATTCTTGTAACATAGTATAAAAATTTAAAAGCACCGCCACACTTTCGGCATGGCGGTGCATCGTTGTTGTCTAATAGTATCTCCCTCTCCTGCGGTCGCCGTACATTTCGCCAGCGTAACGACCTCTTTCTTCCTCTCGGTCGTAGTCACGCTCATAGTCACGGCGTTCGCCCATCATCTCGCCGCCACGCAAGTCCTCGATGCACTGCATCGACTTGCCAGCGTATCGGAGCATCTTTTCCACATTCTCCGCCAGTGAGTGAAGCCTGTCCTCTCTGATTTCAATTACTCTCATATTACTTTGTTTTAGGTGGCTTTTCATTCTTCAAGTCTAACAGCAATTTCCGCATTTCGGCAATTTCTTTACGCAACGCCTCGTTTTCGGCATTGATGTTAGCATCTATCGGTTTGATTATCGCCAAAGCATCATCGCATTGCTTGATAATCGCCTTGTGTCGGTCAACGCCAGCGATGGCATCTTCGCTCTTGCGCTTGATGTTACATATTTCGGTTGCGATAGTGTCGGCATTGGTGCTGATTACTACATTACCGTTGTTGCCATAGTCGGCAATATCAAGTTGCGCTGGAACTTGCGGAAAGTTGTAGGTAGCATCGCCTACCTTGGTGACAATATCCACCACATAGAGCGGTGTTTGGTTCATGCCTTGTGGCATAAAGCGCATAGTCGGCATGGTGATGTTTGTCACTTCTGCTTCTTCGATGCGTATATTGTTGTCTTTGTGGAGTATATAAAGTTTTCCACCTACCCTTAAATTCTGAAAAGCCATAGTTTTATAATTTAGTTAATTACACAATGTTAAGCACTTGCAAGGTGTTCTCGGCACTCTCCCACCAGCACAGCAACACGCCTACGCCAGTGATGTCGCTTGCGGTGATTGCATTACCGCCAAGCCCAGTCAATGGCTGGTTGTTGATTTGCACTGGGAGCGTTCCAGTAGTGCCAGTAGGCACGGCTTGCGATACCTTGATGGCAACCAAGCCGTTCCAGGGTCTGCCGAAATTCGCATTACGAAGCGAGTAGGTGACTGCCGTTGTGCTGACCGCCACTCCACTTGTCTCAATACGTGGAATACCTTGCTTATTAGCCGTGGTAAAAGGATTCAATATAGCCATATAGCCCTCCTTTCTTTATGCCCAGCCGTTGAAGTTGGGGTAGAGATAGTTCACGCTACCAGTGGCACACAATGGGGTTTCTTGGAAAGCCTTGATTTGCGGCCATTGCACAGGTACTGTGTTAGGCTGCTTGCCCTGAATGTCTGCCAAAGCCTTGTAGATAGGCTGCAATTCCGATTGGCGTTCGGCACGAGATTGTGATGCCGTGAGTTGTGCCGTAAGCGATGCGATTTCTCGGTCTTTTCGGCTATCCTCGATTTGGTCGAGTTTGCCGAGAATGGCACGAGTGTTGTCGTTTGCACTGGTCTTGAGGTCGCAAGCGAGTGTCTGCATTCTGAATGCGTTGTCGCTGAATCCTCGCTCCATAGCGTTGCCAACACCATTGATGGTGCTTTGCAAAGTGTTTGTCTGCTGACAGATAGCCATCTTGTTATCGCAGCAACATTGTGCCAACTGGCTTGCGAGTTGTGCGTTTCCGCTTTGGATAGCGTTGATAACCTGCATACCACTCATCCCGACTTGATTGCCAACGCCTTGGAGTTGTGTTGCGAGTGCTTGTAATGCCGAATTTACTTGGTTGAAGTCGCAGTTCAGTGTGGTAGCCAACTGACCGATAGCGTTGCCGTTACCTTGGATAGCATTCATCAGCAGTTCACGACCAGCATCGTTGTTAATCATATTAGGCAAGTTTCCGTTTTTGTTTCCGAAGCCGAAGCCGTTGTTGTCGAAAAGCATGAACAGGAACAGGAGCACGATAATGTCAATACCGTTGCCGCCCCAGCCGTTGCCGCCCCTCATGGCGAGAAGCACGTTGGGGTCTACGCCCTGCTTTTGGCAAAGTGATGCGAGTAACGGCATCATAGAGCCGCTCTGCCCACCGTCAGGTAAAATAAAAGTCTTAGATTCGCTCATTTTTGTAAGTTTTTAAATTGATTTAACAATAGGTGTCAAGTTGCAACTTTGCCACGAATTTACACCCACAAAAATGTGCGCCCTAACAAGTGACACAACAAATGTAAGCACGAGTGATTATCAGCGAGTTACGCAAATACACTGTCCCGAATCGGGGACAAAAAAACAGCCGACTTTCCCAAGCCGACCGCTCAACTAATTAACTCTAACTTAAAACCTAAAAACTAAATATTATGAAAAAGATTTCAGCGCATTTATATCTTCCTCAGTGTAGTAAATGTTTTTATAGCCGTCACGGTGTGGTGTGATACCGCTTTTCGCCACAATCCTTGATAACTGGCGAACACTTACGCCAAGTTCCCTCGCTGCCATTTCTCTGCTATATCGCTTCGGCACTTTGCTTCGGTATAATGTACGCAACGCCGAAGCCATCGCACGCATAGCCACATCACCCATATTGCAAGGATTTGCCATTACCTCGCTCTTAATTTCCTCAAGCACAGCCTTCATCTCGTCCACACCGCTTGCCATAATACTTGCTCGTTAATGTAACACTAATAATAACAATTCCAACCGACAATATCACCACACGTAAAGGCGTGAGAAAATCATCAAGTATGCCATAATCTCGCAGCCAACAAAAGCACCACACAGCAAGGTCATAGTGTAGGGCAAGCCTGTGGAAACAGCAGAAATCTAACTTGTACGAAAGCACAAGCATCACAACATAAAGAAGTGGTGATACGCCATTATGCGCTAAAAAGTTGGAGTATATTCCGCACAACAACAATAGGCAGTGCAGCACCATCAACACTACCAGTGCGAACGGCAGCCATTTAATGAGAAATATCAATCGTTTCATATCTTATATATATTTATGTGTACCCATTTTCTTGATTTCGGGTACATATCACCCATGATGTGTACCCAAAATCGCCAAATCGGGTACACATCATTTGTATCTCCGCCACGCCAACACACAAACAAGCACCCCAAATGCTAAACCAGCAATAACCGCTAATGCTCCACCGCCGATAACTATCAAACACTTTTGCCACCAGTATAGGCGGTTCACCTCTTTTATGTCAGATTTGTCGGTATTGTGTTTCGTCTCCACAGGATTCTCCTCGTACACCCACTTGTCGGATGCCGTGAAAATCGTGTCGTGAACCATTTTAATGCGCCACTTGGTGCTATATCTTTCCTTGAAGATAGTGTCGCCCTTAATAGCGAAATAAACGCTATCCTTGACGAATGTGGTGTCAATTCGCCACGCTATTGTTTTCAGTGTGTCGTGGCTCTGCACCGTGTCGTGCATCACCACAGGCACTTCCTTGTACTCGGTTTCGGTGATGTATTTCGTTCGACACGAGCAACACACCAACGCAAGCACCACGAGCGCAATTATCACCGCCACGGCAGATGCGCAACCCTCATATCTTGTGTATTCCTTATCTTCCATAATGTTAAATATATTTAAGTTATTAATTTTATAACTAAATTGTTATGTTATTTAAAACATTCTTGCTATCTTTGCAATGGTTTCAAGAGTGAAGCTAATTAAAAACTTTAAATTTTTTAATTACATTTTCATTATGAAAATTAGACAATTTGTTGCGTTATTGAAGCGCAATGGTTGCTTACTTCGCAGACATGGTGGAAATCATGATTGGTGGTACAGTCCAAAGACTAATCAGTGTTACGCAATACCACGACACCAGTCACAAGAGATTCCACCACGAATTGAAGCCAAAGCAAGGGAGGTCTTAGGATTGGATAAAGAGTAATCCTAAATGGTGGCGTAACAACCACCAACCTCTTTTGTTTTTTTACAATTATTAAAAAGAACGCAATCTTATGAAGAAAGCCGTATTAACAACTACTGCAATGGTTGGAAAATCAAGCAAAAGCAGTTATTACTGCCACACCACCGACACGATTGAAAATTGCTCTCTCGCTGGATATGGAAGTACCCCAAAAGAGGCAATGGACGATATGCTTGTCAGTTACGAGGAAATCAAGGAAATCAACACGGAGAACGGACTTGAAACTCCAGCACTGAAATTCTCCTACAAGTTTGACTTGCCATCTTTCTTCGCCCACTTCAAATGGATTAATGTTTCCAAGTTTGCAGAAATTGCTGGCATCAACGCTTCGCTGCTTCGCCAATATGTGTCGGGAAGTGCAAAAGCAAGCGACATGCAATTAAGCAAAATAAATAACGCTATCAAAGAACTCTCAAAAGAACTTAACACAAGCATTGAATAAAAGAACTCTCTTATCCAATCCTCCTATAGCTCCTTGCAGCTCTGCGCCTGTCATTTGTCCGATAGGCGTTTTTTTTTGTATATTTTTTATCTTCCATATTTAATTTTTTTTGTATATTTGCATTATACATATTTTTATTTAAAGAGTCTCTTGTGAAAGAGGTTTTTGCGCTCGCCCTTAAAAAGGTGGGCGTTTTTTTATTTGCCCACAATTTGCTTTTCGCTTTAACTCGCTTAAAGTTTTAAGTGCGAAATCAAGCCCACAATATACTGTAACGCCATTTCCACGCTTAACACTCGCTTAAAATCGCTTAAATTTAAATTAGCCGTAATTTGAATTTCTCCCATTCTTTTGAATTATTCCTCGCTCCAGCAATCCTTTTGCCTGTGGTTTTATCGTACACTTCGGGAGCGTCATTCCAACCCATAACGCCTGGACAAAGTTTGCCAGTTATGTCGTAATGCCTAACAACCCTATCAAGCGGAATGTTAAACTTCTTCATCAAGATTTTAGCCAGCCTCACTGCGTTGTTAAGTTCCTTTTCCGTGAAACTCCACCCATCGTGGTTGCTGTGGTTGAGTGCCACATTAGTTCGTGGTGAGCAGTTGGAGCAGATTTCGATACTGATTGTGTTGCTGTTTCGTGCTTTACCATAAAGACTACCGCCACCGCTATTCAGGAGTTCGCCACCGACCGCCCAGCAGTAGTAATTGCGTAGGTCGGGGTTAAACTGCACCATTTCCGCATCGTCAACTGCGAAATCGGCACTCGCTTCACGGCTCAAAAACACATTGCGCACATTCCTTGCGCTGCCAGCCTTGGAGGTGCTACCAGCCGTGAAATGGATAGCGAGGTATTTGATTTCTCGGTTTTGTAGCATCTTGATATGCTTGTTCAATGGCATATAAACCACACCGTCAGCCACCGACTTGCTCGGCATATCCTCACCGAACATCGCCACCCAAGTCTTGTAACCAACGATGCCGTCTGCCGTCAAGCCGTGCGCCCTCTGCCACACAGCCACGGCTTCCTTTGTCCTCACGCCATACAAGCCGTCTGCACCCACGCCCACGGCTTTCTGAATTTTCACCACCTCGTTACCTCGGCTTCCTATCTTGTATATCATATCGCTATAATTTTTAAAAAGGTCGGTCGGAACTGAACACAACTAACTAAAAATAACCCCAATCATTTTTAAAAAGTTACTATTAAATGGATTGCTTGCCGACCGACCTTATATTGTTAATGATTATTTTTCCTTTTTAAGTACGGATAAATTTACGTCGAAGTGCCGTTCTGTTTTATCCACCATGATTTCTTGGAGCAATTTAGCCCATTTCTTCCCGTTGCAACTGCTCTCATTCTCTAAGCAGCTCCAAATCTCCCAGCCGATTATAAGACCAGCGGAAACCTTTAGGGCGTTGAAAGGTAGCGAGTCGGTAACATACACATGCAGGAAGAAAGCGAAAATCAGTACGGCATACACCACCATCAATGTCTGAATAACATCACCAAAGTGTTTGCTGTTGAACTTGGGCGTGTTCTTGCTCGTCTTGTGTGGGTGAGTTTTTCTCACACGCCTACCCAATCGCCACGCAGTTATGCAATCCATCAGCACTATTGCCGTGCAAAGCAAAATATACGGCAACGTTGGAGATAGTGCCGTTGCCACTGCACTAATTGCGGAAAATACCATCTGTAAAAATCTATCTTGGTTCATATTTCACAATTTTAAAAATTAACACTCTTTCCTTATCCTCCTTGCACGGCATCACTATTCCTGAGCATCACTCACCTCCTCTCCGTAAGGCATACCATGCTGCTCGGCAATCCGTTTTTCTTCTTCCTCTTTCTTGCGTTTCCACTCGTTGTACTCTGCGATGTCAACCTCCACCCAACTTTCGGGGTTGTAGGTGCTCACTCGCAATGCGTACACCACATCGCCACTCTCGCTCATTTGTTTGAGCGCCTTGTTCTTTTTTGCTATAATTTCCATAAGTTATTCTCCTTTTGCCAATGATACATTTGTTTTATTTGCGAGTGCCGTTTGAATTTCTGCGCTCCATTCTCCACCATCAACGCATTTTGCATAAACATCAGGGTGGAGGGTGTGTGTTACAGTATATCCGTTCGCTGCCCCGTTAATCATACTCAGCACACTCTCCTTCGACAGCAAAGGAGAATCATTTATGTATAGTCCGAAATTAGTATTATGTACACGAATATATTCAAGTTTTACACAACTAGAAAATAGTGTTTTTCTCGCAGTTTCAGTAGTATTTTTATTGAAATACAGTTCACTTGAAATTTTAACAAGATTTGGACTCGAAAAACCATAATCGCTCATTCCGTCTATTTGTATTGCATCTCCAAGGTAAGTGCTATTTACGTGAAATTCCCTAATTTTAGAATTGACAAACCATCTATTAACTACAAGAGCGCTGCCTGGACCATATATTTTCAAAGGGAAAATACAACGAGATTTGTAATTATGGTATAACCCATAACCATGATAACTACCGAAGTAAGTGACTTTGTTTGCGAAGGCATACCGTATTTCCTCCGTAGTTAAGTCGCTGTAACTTCCAAGTGTCCAAAGTCCAGTGCCTGCGTTCCATTTCGCACCTGCGCTCTCGTAGAGGAAATGCGCTGGGTCGCCGCTTGGAGTGTTTGCGGCAAACGCCATCGTACTCGCCTTTTGACTCATTACCGACGTAGTGCTGGTTCCTGTGGATTGAACCACTTCTACACTCTCGCCGTCATTCACTGTGGCGGTGTGCGTTCCTTGGGCATCGGTAATCTCAATCGTAGTCACCTTGCCAGTCTTGGAGGTGCTAACAGTCGGGGAAACGCCATCGTCACCCTTAACTCCCTGCACGCCTTGCAGTCCTCTTTCGCCTTGGTCGCCCTTTTCGCCTTGGTCACCTTTGACACCTTGTTTGCCTTGTATGCCTTGCTCTCCCTTGTCGCCTTTCAATCCTTGAACGCCTTGCTCACCTTGATCGCCTTTCTCTCCAGTATCGCCTTTTTCACCCTTTTCGCCTTTCTCTCCACGCCAGTAGTCGGCTTCACGCTTCGCTTCCAAGTCGGCGGAAATGTCGTTCGCACGCTTGGTGGCAGTCGTTGCGTTGGAAGTAGCCACATCGGCATTGTCGGCGGCGGTGTTCGCACGCTCGGCTGATTGTTCAGCGGCTATTGTGGCAGTTTTCGCCTTTTCGGTCGCATCGTTGGCACTCTTTGTGGCTTCATTTGCTTCCGTGGCGGCGTTGCCAGCGTTCACGGCGGAATTGTTTGCGTTAGCCGTAGCCGTTTTGGCGAGTTCGGTAGCCTCGTTGGTCTTTTCCATCGCTTGCGTAGCCTGTGCCGCCGCTGCGTTCGCTCCGTTGGCGGCAAGGGTGGCTTGAACCCTCGCTTGATATGCCGCTGTTGCCGAATTGTCAGCCCTTTTGCTCGCTTCCTCGGCTTTGGTTGTGGCTGTGTTTGCTTTGCTTGTGGCGGTTGTGAGCGCACTTTCCATCCCCACGAAATTCTCCACACGCTGTTCCTCGGCACTCACACGGTCGGCTTCCGCTGTTACTCTCTCGGCTTCCTTTTTGTTGATGTCAACAATATGGATAAGTGCATCGTAAAAATCCTCTACCGTTCCCTCGTAGCCGTTTGCCTTGGCTGTCATATACGCATCATACACCACATACGCAGGAACAACGGAACTTTGTATATTGATGTCATTGTCGCTCTCTTGCTCCCAAAGTTCTATCGGGAGAGCCTTGGGAGTGATTAGATTTTGGAAGCCGTCCAAATAGTTAAGGTCGGGAATTGCTTGCACGAACTTGTAGCAAATCTCCCCACAGCAGAACTTGTGGTTGTCGAGGTAGCACATAATCGTGTTCCCCACCACTTTTGCGTTGCCCTTATCCACCGAGCAGATGTATTTCCGTCTGCCGTCGGTGAACTCGATGTGCCATTGCCATTCGGGGGGCGCAACCACCTCACCGCTGGCGTTGAGCAGTGTTATCTCCACTGCGAAATCGTTTTTATAATAGATGTGTTTCATAATTGCTGTTCCAATTCATTAATCTTATCTCTCAACGCTTGGCGTTCCTTGTGCAGACTTGCCATATCGTATGGCATCTCAGCATTAAGACAAATCGCCTCTGCGCATTTTATCACCTTGTAGTCGCTCTCTTGCAGTTTGGATTTGAGAGATTCTATATCTAAAATCAACTCGCTTTGTCTATCTCTTTCCATATACCTTTATATTTTCTCCATCATGTAAAGTTGTTAATTTGTAAAAAAACAGTTCGACCTTTCCTCCTATCTTGCAGTTTAGACAATATTCATGTTTTGTTGCTGGAAAACTTAAACGTGAACCTGTGTTCACGAAATTAAAATACAAAAATTCCACGGATATATTCTTACCGTCTTGCACAATGTGCCAAACTGCATCTTTTGTGGCAGATGATAAACCTTGCAAAGATACACTGTGTCCATTAATATCTAAATACACATTATTATTGGATAGTGTGTTGTTATTAGTTCTTCTAACCGCCAATTCCTTATACCCGTCGCAATTTTCAGCAACAGTAATTTTATTTTTGCTCGTGTCGTATTCACTGACCTCATTAATCAACTCCCAATCCCCACGCAGATACCTCGCATCGCTCTCGGATTTTGTGTAAACATTGTCAACCTTGGCTTTCATCGCACCGAACTCTCGAACTCGCTGTTGCTCGTTTGCTTCACGCAGTTCCTCACTTGACACTCTGCCAGCCTCCGCTTCTGCGATGTCAACAACACCAGTGATGGCATCGTAGTATTCCTCCGCAGTACCATCGTAGCCGTTTGCCTTGGCGGTCAAGTACGCATCATATACAAAGTATGCCAACACCACGCTCCCCGACACCATTTCTTCGGAATCGTCACTCTTTCCCTCCCACAGTTCAATATCGGTGTCAATGGGGGTGCTCACATCAACCACACCGTCCAGCCACTCCTTGTTTGGAATCCACTCACGGAACTCCGCTTTCAACTCGCCACAACCGAAGCCGTGGTCTTGCAGTCGGCAAACAATCGTGTCGCCTTTCACGGTGGCGTTGCCGTCACGAAGTGAGCACTCGTAGCGAACTCCGCCCACGCTGAACACCACACTCCACCTGTACTGCGGAACTGGGCGCACAGCACCGTCTTTGCCCATAATTTTGAGCAGAAATTCAAAATCATTCTTGTAGTGTATATGTTTCATTTCTTCACCGTCTTTTCAATGCCTTCTATTTTGCTTTGCATCAACTCGCATTCCTTTTGCAAGTCCTTAAACTCTTTTCCAAAATCACTCGCAATAGCCTTGTATCTCTCGGCTATCTTGCGCTCCGTGCAGTACATATAAGCCAGCACCACAATGATAAAAACTAAAAATAGATAAATAACCATAACTCTTATATTTTATATTTCACTATTCGTAGATTTCAATGCTCGCAGAAGTCTGCAACACTCGCTGTTCGCCATCGGTCGTGACAGTCACCCTCACGCCTATCTTTTCGGGCATTTCCACCATCACAACATGCTTATCGTCGCTGTCGGTGTATGCGAAACTGTCGGTTACTATTCCGTTGGGGTTGATGTCATTCTCCACCACTCCGAGCGTAACATCACCCTTTTCCGTCTGCACCGTCATTTCCACTTTTGTATGCACGCCATACGGATAGTCGCCAAGCGTCTGCTCGATGTCCATATTTAAGGAGTTCAGCAGATAGCCTCGTGGGTCGGTGGTGGTGGAGATAGTCACATTATTGAATGTGATGCCATACTGCTTCCACACACCGGGAGTGATGTACTGAACCTTTTCAAATGATATGGCGTTGCAAGGTATGCCCACCCATTCGGAATAGTAGTCTTGCTTGTCGGTCAGTTCCTCGAACTTCGCACCTGCATAACTGGTGAAAACTAAGATAGCACGATAACTGCCGTCGGCAATCTCACTTGGAACGGTAAAACTGATTTTCTCGGTGTCGTAGTCAATGATGCTCGACACCGAGCAGTAATACACCTTGTTCATTCCCGCCTTAAAAATCGGGCAAAACATCACGCCCACATACCACAGGTCGTATGCGATGTCCTCAAACACCTTGTAAGTTCCAACGATGCTTTGAATATCCTCTTGTGTGGTCGCTATCCTCACCGTGTCGCCAGCCTTTACCTTTTCAGAACCTAACAACTCAATAAGGAAAGGGTTCACAGCGTCGGGGTCATAGCCACGGAAGTCCGATATGCGCAGATTCTCGCTCGGCAGAGTGTACGCCCAAAAGTCGCCACACCAAGCGTCTATCATTCTGAATGGATTGGCGTAACTTTCCGCCGACCAACCCCAGTTCACCGATGCGAAATCCTCGTCCGTGAGTTTAAACATATTTTGGTGCTCAACAGGCTTGCGCTTGCTCCACTTGTTGATTTTCGCCTTTTCCGAGAAAAAATCCGAGTGCCTACTGCCCACATTGCCACCGTGGGCGTTCAGCACATCTCTCAATTCCTTATATGATATGTCGCTCTGTCCTATCATTTGATTACCTCCAACTGTCCTTTTTCGTTAATCCTGATAGTCTTGCCGTCAACCAATATGCCGTCCATAATGGTATCGACAATAGCCCTTTGTCGTGAGTAAGCCGTTATGCCATATTGCACGGCAAAATCAAGCGTGCAGTACAAGTAAGGTTTCCCCAACTGGTCGTATTTCACTTTGAGGTAGTTGTTAAGTACGCCAGCGGTAATAGTGCCTGCGCTTCCACCTCCTCCAAAGCCGTAGAAATAATTCGAGAATGTTTGCTTCACATCTGCACTAACCCTCTGCGACAATGAAGCCTCCTGGCTGTCGCTTAATGTCACTTCGTATTCGGGTATCTCTTTATCGTTCGATATTCTCAAACTTGAAATAGGCAAGGTTACATCAATGCTAAGTTTCTCATCTACGATATGCAAAAGATTTCCCTCTCTTAACTTATCCGCCAACTTTGGATTTCTTGCGAAGAAGATATTGTCTATCTTCGGTGCGAAGTTGAATTGGGTGTGGTCGTTGTCGGAAAGGTAGAGTATAGCCTGTTTCAGCAGTCTCTTTTCCGCCACATCTACATACGCTGTCGGCATGTTGATTCCAAGAAGCACAAACTGGTCTCCATTCATCAGCGGATAATGACCATTAGGGAAGAATTGGTTGATGCTTTCGTCTGCTGCCACCTCGCAACGCAACTTGTAACCCCACGGCCCCGAATGTTCGTTGCTTTGAGTAACAACCTCCCACTTTACACCATCATTGAACACCATCTTCTGACTTGACAATATCTTGAACTCTCTACCTGCACACATACCACCTTTCATGGAAATCCGTGGAGTGTCGTCTGCTTTGAGTTCTGAATCATTCGGGTCAAAACCGATGTTCTTGATGATTATGTCAAATGTCGGTGTTGATGTCTGCTTCTCAGGGATATTACCGTCATCGGTTATCTCGCTTCCTGGCGTGTAGTCGGCAATGGCGTTCAATGCCCCAAGCGGTATGGATATTTCCCAGTTGTCATCGCCGGGGTCACGGAAGTTGTATTTACTATTCTCGGTTCCATCCGGGTCAAGCGCATCAGCAAGGTCTTCTGCCGTTCCGAAATTCTCGATACTCGGATACACATCTTCCACGTTGTTGTCGCTTCCGTCAAAGAACTTCACACCTTCAAGTGTTCCGAAATCTTCAATCGCATCTGTGCTGTCTATCCATACCCTGTCGCAATAGTATGAGTTTTCTTCTTGTGGTACTGCCTCGTAATGCTGAACAAGGTAGTATTTTATATCGCTTTTGCTAATCTCATATCGCTTGCCATTGTCATCATAATAGTAGTATTTGTTTGAACTTTGGTTAAACACTACCTCATATCCGAGGTTTGTGTATGGCGTTTTCTTACACATTCCATTTGTTTCAAGGTATGTTTTCGCAGAAATACCTTTCCAACTTGCAAGAATACCTGAAAGCATTAGATTCGGCAAGTACATGGAGCGTGTGGCGCTGAATATTGTGCTTGTCTCGTCATGCTTCTTGTTGTAATACCGGTATGGGAGGTTTCTTGTGTTGCCATACGCATAAAGTCGTGAAATCACGGCTTGCGATGTGTCAACTGTTCTTTCGATACTTCGTAAACCATTCCATTTTCCATACATCAACCCTGTGTCAAGCGTTTCACCTACACCACCAATCACAATCCTCTTGTTTGCTCCGTCGATTGTGAAATTGATGTCTATATCGTCGTTGGTGTTCACTTGCGCAAGGGCTTCCCAGCATGTCTGATTGCTGAAACTCATATTCACTCCGTCAACGAACTTAGCATCATCATTCACGGTCACAGTCCATTCGTTCGGATATTGCCTGTCAAGGTTTGCTTGCAGTCTAAAAGCGAGGTCTGACGGTTTTTCGCAATAAAAGGAGAAATTAGGGAGCATTGTGTAGTGCAATCCATTGTCACCGAACGCAACATCAAGGAACATGCACCTTCGCAATTCTTCCTCTACGGAGCAGAAAGTCACATTCTTGTACTCTATCGCACCACCGTATGTGTTCTCTTTTGCTGTTTTCGCAAGTTCAGGAAGAAGGTACAGCGTGAAACGCTCTCCACGATAGTCAAGGTAGTCACCGACCGAAAAGGCTATCTCTCTTGGTGACTTAATGTTCACCGTCACAGTCCTCTCGCCCATGAACGTGCCATTGTATTGTGGGGTATGACAATCGCAAAGTTTTGTTCCGTCTTTTTTGTATATATTCACGCTACTCATACTATCCCACCTCCTGTTCTATTATTGTTGGCTTGAAGTCTGTAACCGGGTCACACACTTTTAGGGTAGTGCTGAAAATAACGATGTCGCCGTTATCCTCGTCCCTTACTATCGTCGCCTTGTCAGAAACCTTTACAAGTCGCACATTTTTTCTTCCTATACCAGTCCATGTGCAGTAAATATTCATTTCAGGAGTGCTGTCGCTTCTACCTGAAAGGAAGTTAAGGAAGTTCTTGATTTTGGTATTTGCGCTGTTTACTGCTCCTTTGTATGCCCATTCCACCTCTAATTCGTAAGGCTTCATTCTTAAACCTTTTACCGGATAGTATTCCTCCACTCCATCCTCATCAAGCCAGTCGTTTGAGTATGGCTCTTTTACCTCCCCATAAATTTTGAAAGGTATGCTTTTGCAATAGATGTCGAAATCCCGTACCACCTCTATTGTTTCGACATGTGCGAAATCACCCGAACCTTGTATCTTTTCTATGTAAACACGAGCAATAGCCATAATCCAAATATCTTTTATAATTGCAAATATATTAATAATTTACGAATATTTATACAGTTTTATGGAAAATAAAAAGGAATAAACGCATCACTGCGGCTACCCTTCTCAACTATAAGTGTTAAAAATGATAAAATGAAAAAAATTTACACCTTTATTTTTTTTCCGTTTGAGCCGGTCGTTATCACGCTGTCAAGTAAGTTCCTGATTTCCTCAGAAGCCCTTGCGTTCCGCTCTGCCATTACGGAAATATTTCTCAACTCCGTGAGTTGAAGCCCAAGGTTTGTGCTTATTCCCGGCAAATTTTCGTCAGAGATTTTGGATATGCTCAATCTATTAATCGCCACATCGGCACGAATAGCGTTGATATAACTTGCAAGCAAGTTTGCCGTGTCCTCGGTAACGGCTTGTATGCCCTTGCCAATCGTCGAGCTGTTCGCTGTATCACTCAAGTCAACGCCTCTCTGCTTCAAGTAGTCAAGAAGCCCATATATGTTATCAAACGCTTTCTGACCTTCTGAGAGCAGCAAATCAGAAATCCTTGTAATGCTGTCTGCCGTGAGTTTTCCGTCTTTATCGGTCATTTCCTTTGCCACAAGGTCTTGCACTGGTTTCAAAGCCGTTTCCATTATCGTTTTTGTGATAATGTTCTTTGTCATCGACTTCATCAGGTCGTTCAATGTGCGCTTGTATGCCAACAGCGCATCTTCTCCGTTTGCCCAAGCATCTACAATGGAATCAGACAACTGTTTTGCCCACTCCTGGACATCGATGCTGTAAAGCTCTTTTGCCATATCTATTGCGAAGTAGTGGATAGCATCGTCAAGTTCCTCAATCTGCTTTTTGTAGTCCTCTATTTTACCGCTGTCCTTCTTCTTCTTTTGTTGCTCAAGTTCAAGTTGATGCTGCATTTCGTCACGCTGAACCATAAGGGAAGCATACGATGCGTCAAAATAACTCTTGCTGTCCCTTGCTTCGTTTATGGCATTCCTTGTGTCTTTCGTCAAATAGTCGTTACCAAGAAGCATAGCAATGAACGAGGTGTATTTCGGACTGTCATACTGGTCAAACTTGGCAAGCATCTTATCCGACGCTTTTGTGTTGTAGACACCGCCAAGCGTGCGCTCAAGTACCTTTTTCAGCGAATCTGTGAGGTTTGTCATTTCCCTCTGTCTGCGCTCGCTCGCCTCTATCTCTTTCTGCAAAGCCTTGTCGTGGAGCTGGAAAAGGGAAGTCACAAGACTCAATCCTGCCACCGCAGCAGCGGCGTATGGAGAAGCGTCGCTAAGAAATTGACCGACACCTGTCAGTTTGCCGTTTTTCTTGAACACATTCGACAATGTTCCAAATGAGCCAGCCGTGTTAGCGGCTGCATTGAGCGCATTTCCCGGTGCAGACAGCACATCGCCTATCAATCCGACATCTACACCAAGGGAATCAAGTAAATTCAACACTGGGGATAGAATATCGTGCAACGCCTTGAAGTCTTTCTCTACTGCCGATACAGCATCAGTGAAATTCTTTGTGTTGTCGGTATATGCCACTTCCTCAAGTTGCTTTCTTGTATATGTGCCAGCCTTTAAACCGAACCGTTTTGCTGTTGCATCGTCAAGAGTGTAACTTTTCTTGTAGTTTTGGGAAAGGTATTTCTGCAAGCCATACCTTTGCTCCTGGCTCATTCTTCCACCTTTGAAAGCGTTAATAATGGTTTGGAATGGATTTCTGTTTATCAACTCTTTCTCTATCCTTGTCATAGCGTCAACAAGGCTCTTTGCACTTTCAGGTGAAAGGTTCGGATTTTTCAACATATCCTTGATTAAATCCTTTACCTTTCCGAGTATGGCAGAAGATGCGTTTCCGATATTACCGAAGATAGCGTCCCAACCAATATTCCTTTTCTGTTGTTGAATATTCAAATCTGCCAGTTTTTGAGAATGCTCTTTGTTAAGATTTGTTGAAGCATTATTGAGCAAACCTTTCTTTCTTGCATCTTCTTCTGTTTTGATGGCATCTTTAAGAAGTTTTTTTCTTTCCTCGTATTTTCTGTTTTCGTTTTGTATCTTATCTTCGATTTCAAACTCTTTCGACAATGCCTCAATAGCCAAGTCAAGGGTTTCCTGTCTTAACTTCTTTTCCTTGTTGAGATAGTCGGTTCTCAATTCGGCAATATACGAACTATTGCCGATTTCCTTGTCAAACTTCTCATCACTCATTCCGAGAATGTCTGAAACTGTATGATTTGTATTCGTTTTCTTGTTATACTTTCCGACTGCATCGGAAAGTTCATCTCTCATATAGTCAAGCACGCTCTTGTTTGCAAAACCACGACCAGCGAGTAAAGCGGAGCCTTCTGCGTCACCTGTCACAAGATACAGTTTCTTGTATATTTCATACTGCTCGTTCAAAAGTTCGATTTTCTTTTTGGCGAACTTGTTGTAGTCTGAAATATCCTTTGTCTCCTGCTTTGTGATATTTCTACTGATTTCCTCTTTACCTTGGCGTGCGAAAGCCTTTCTTTCCTCTGACGATAATTTTCCGAGGCTTCTGACGATGATGTCGATTGATTTTGAGAAATCTTGTGCGTTGTTTTCTCCAATAAAATTGAGCAGGTCGTTATACAGACCGCTTTTCTTTATCATACCGAAAGCGGATGCACCATATTGCTCCCTTTTGCTTTCAAGGTCACTCCAGAATTTTCTGTATTCCTCAAGCCATTTTCTCGCCTTTTTAAGTTCTTTATCCTCTTTTCTTGCGGTGCTTTTGCGTGTGCTTGGCGTGCTCTTTGGTTTTACCGTTTCAGGCTCAACATTGAGCTTTTTCAAGCCACTTTGTGAATCTATAATATCACTTACCCAGCCAAGAAGTTGCTTTGTAATCATATAGCCAAAGGAGTTCTTGTCGGCACTTTTCATCCACGACTCAAGTTTCTTCTTGATGGCTTCAAATCCTGAACTGATGTCAAATTTTATGCCTACTGTCGCACCGATAACCTTTGCTCCAAGTCCAACCTTCTCCTGCAATTTCTTCTGATAGTCCTGTACTTTCTTGATTGCCTCCGTAACATCGGCAACGGTCTCAAGTTGTGCTGCCACATACACGGTTTCACCGAACTTCTCTTTCAAGAAATCCTCAAGTTGCTTCTTTGCCTGGTTCTGACCGTCTGCAAGGTTGTATTTTACATATATGGCTTGCTTGATTTGAAGCGGGTGTGCATTCACATAGTTCTGCAAATCCGCATTGTAAACTCCGTGTGAAAGTTGGAAAGTTCTGAGGAAGGTGTTGAAAAACTCGTCAATTTGTTGTTTCGCTTTTGCTGGGTTCGTCCTAACCAAACTGTTGATGTCAGGAATTGATGTTTCTATCATCTGCGATATTCTTACACCAATTTCCTCCGAGTTGAAACCGAGGTTATCCATAATGGCATTGACAAACACGCTCTTTTGCGAGCCTGACAGGCTCTTGTTGTCTGCCATCTTGTTTGCTATGTCCATAACAATCTTTCTACCAATATCGGTAACTTCACCGCTTCTTGTGATTTCTCCACTCTGAACACTCAACGCCTTTTTAAGCTCCTCGGCAATAACCGCAGCGTTTTCCTTTGCGGTTTCCATGTCTTGTTTCCATTCTTCAATCCTTACTTGTGGCAGCATTAATCCATAGTTGCTGCCATAGAAAAACTTTCTTATTTCAGGATTTGACATTGAATTGAAGAGTTCCTTTCCAGCCTTTCGGACATCTTTTGTGGCATCAAAGATTTTCTTTGCAGATGCCACAGCTGATTTTGAGGTTTCATCGCCATAAGTTTCAATCGTTGTGATGATTTTCTCAAAACCGTCTTTTGGCAAATTCTGCAATTCTTTCTCTAATTTGCTCTCACTTTCCAAAAACTCCTTTACATTCGTTTCGTATGAGTCTGTCCACCAATGCCTTGATGAGTCAAAAATATCATTGATTCTCTCATCGCCAATATCTGTTACCTTTGCTTTGATGGTTAATTCCTCATTAAGCCGCTCTCTAACCTTGATGGCTTGTTGCTGCAAATCGTCACCATAGTCAAGTTTGAGCTTTATAAGAAAGGCTTCGGCATTTGGGTCTTGCTTGTATAGTTCCTCGGTAAACTTTTCGTATGCACGCTTCGCTTCTTCGGGGTCTGCTGAAATTCCGACACTGTTAGCATCAAGGAATTTTTGCAAATCCCTACGTTGCGATTCCGCTTCCTCTATCACCTGCTTGGCCTGGCGTGTCCTCTCAGCGGCTTCCTGGACAAAATGCGATATTACCGACACGGCAACACCAAGCCCGGCGAAAATGAGGTTAGGTGCGCTGAATAAGGATTTAAAACTGTCTTTCAACTCGCTACCGAAATCCTTCATTTTACCGGCTATTCTTCCACCCAATTTCGAACCAAGCACTTTGTCGGCTTCCTTGCCCGATAGACCTTGTGCAAGAAGGGCTTGCTTCGCCTTCTCCTTGGTGATTTTCTGTTCGCTCGCAAGGCGTGCAATCTGCCACTTGTTGAGTTTGCCGGCAGAAACAAGGGCTTCCCAGTCCAATCTTGTCATCTGCTTCCTTGTGCCGACAAGCATTCTGTCAACTTTCAGTTGCTGCTCTTGCTCTTTCGTTAAAACCCCTTGGCTTCTTAACATTTCCGCCATGACGATACGGCGTTGCGCAGCCACGGCTTCAAGCTGTTTCGCTTTCATATAGCCTGTGCCGTAGTCATACGAACTGTCTTGACGCAAAGCCATAGCAGAACCAATACCAGTCTTTGACACGAGTTTCATTGCTCCAAAACCGATAATGGCAGATGTGATAAGGTTCACATTACGGATAATTGAAGTAGTGAGCTGTATCACCTCTTTAAGAGTTGTGCCGATAACTGTCTTACCGTCTGCGAAACTGCTCAACATAACCTGCCATGCGTCCTTGAGGTTTATAAAGCGGCCACTTAATGTATCGGCAATCTTTTCCTGCATCTGATAAAACTCGCCACCCTCGCTTGTCATTTCCTCGATAACAGACTTTACAGCCTCAAAAGGAACTTGTCTTTTTGAAATCATGGTGAAAATCTCGCTTGTGTCAACCACCTTTCCATTCAACTTGGTAAAGTAGTCTGCAAGTTTCTGAACCATTGGCACACCAGCCTCTGTGAACTGTCGCAACTCCTGGCCACGAAGCACAGTTGCGCTTCGCACCTGACCGTATGCGAGAATAAGGCGGTTCATATCAACACCAAGACCAGCCGACATGTCTGAAAGTCTGTTGGTGGTGTCGAAAAGTTCTTTATAAGGAATGGAGAATGCGGCAAGCTGCTTCGAGTATGTGGCAAGGTCTTTGAAGGTGAATGGTGATTCCATCGCAAGGTTCTTCAACTGGCCATAGAGTGCGTCTGCCTGTTGCATATCTCCGAGAATCACTTGAAGCGCCTTGTGTTGACGCTCAAACTCACCACCAATGGTGATAACCTCTTTCACCAACGCTTCCACACCATACACGGTCATGAAAGTCAAAGCCATCTGATTCTTGAGCTGGTTGAAGATGTCCTTTGTCATGCTCGCCTTTTCGTTGAGCTGATCCATGCGGTTCAATATGTTGTCTATCGGGTGTGAACTTCCAAGTTCAAACGAGCGTCCGTAAGCGGCACTTAACCGCTGCTTTGCCTGCCCTATATTGTTTCGCTGTGCGGCGGAGTTGTCTATCACTGACTTGGTGGCGTTGGAGATTTCAACACTAAGCAGTTTATATTCCTTGGCGAGTTTCCCAATCTCGTTTGTGTTGTTAGCGGTTACGGCTGCGTTCAACCTTTGCTTGAATGATTCAAGTTTTGACATCAGCGATGTGATATTTTGAATATCCGCTTGAAGACCGCCTTTGTTCGCAATTCCGAAAGCCTTGTTCAAATCCATCATTCTTCCGTCAATCCTTTGAAGAAGCACATTGCCGTTAAGTTCGGCGTTACTGCGGCTTCTTTGCTCGGCATTGAGATTTTTAAGGCTCTTTGCCACCTGGTCTATCTTCTTCGACAATGCGTCATACTCCATCAGTTGTTTTTGGATTTCCGACACATTACCACTATTTGCCGCACGGTTGAGCCTGTTTTGAACCTCTATCAACTTATCGAGCAAATCATCAGCAGATGTATATACAGCATTGTTTTTATCATCGACACCGAACATGCCTTTCGTCAACCTATTGTAGTCGTTCGACATTTTGATAAAGGTTGATTCAACCTTGTTTCCGAGTTTCTTGCTGTCAATGGCGGAGTTTATTTCATTTCCCATACTTTTCAACTTTCCCTCGATAGTCCTAATCTTCGCCTCAAATGCGGAAAGTTGGTCTGTGGCAATCATTTCCTCTCTACCGCCACTAAGACCCTTTGTAAGTTCCTCTCTCGCTTTTTTGAGTGCTTGAACGCTTTTCTCTATCTCACCGACATTTCCACCGAACACGGAAGCCCTGCCAATTTCACTGTTGGATTTTTGAATCAAATCATTAACCTTTGTTAACATTTGGGCTGCTTTCTCGTAGTTTTTAAGGAATGGGGTGTACATGTCTTTCCCTACTGAAACACCACCTTTCATTATTTCGGTGTATTCTTTGGCAAAAGCCACGATGCCTTGCATTCTTCTGAAAAGTTCTTCGGCATTCTTGTTGGCCGTGCCGCCCATATTCATCTCAAACCAGATGTCGCCTATACTGTCATTAGCCATTTTGTTTATCTTGTTTATCGTTTGACAATAGTTCGCTGAGACTGATTTCTTTACCGACTAAGCTCTTGCGCCCAGCACGCTCACTTGCCCACCTCTCGGCAACCTTGTTCATCTTTGCTTTGCTTGGAACCTTGTCACCGTCAGAGTTGTCACGGTCGTAAACCACAAGAGGTTGGTCAATAGCCATCAGCTCTATCTGAGCGGCTGTATATCCCCACCAGTAGTCATACGCCTTTATTCCGTATTTTCGTTCAAACAGGAACGGAAACTTCTCCGCTAACGAGAAACCTGCGCCCCACGCTGTTCGGCTTGGATACGCTCTGCTTCCTTTTTCGTCATCGTCATCATCAAGTCCATCATCCCTGTCGATAACATGGTATTGATGTAGAATTGCTCCTGCTGTACTTTTTTTTTACTAACATCGAGTACTTTGAGAATGTCATTCTCGTCAAGGTCTATCACATAATAGAGGTAACGCCAGTAGAGCCAATAGAAGAAACGTATCTTCCAAACATTGTTCAGAAGCACGATGGCGCATATCTTTGTGTTTCGCTTCTCCGGGTCTTCCTCCGACACCATTACGGTAGAGAATTTTCTGATTGTTCCTCTGTGAAGCCAACCCACCTTCTTGCTTTTTCCTCTAAACTCTATTTCCTCAGGCTTTGCGTTCATAAGCTCGTCAAGCCTTTTCTTGTACTCGTTTGCCGGTTGTTCTATCTTTTCCATTTATCATTTGTTTTAAACAAGAATGGGCGGTGGCAACACGACCACCACCCACGCTTGGAATGAATTATTCAAGAGTTAATTACGACTGCTTTTCGAGGATAATCATATCGTCGCCCTCAGATGAGATTGAGCCGGTGAAACGGACTGCGTATGGGTCGCCGTTTGCGTCCTTGAGCACGTTTGCCCAAAGGTTTGCGTTGCGGATAACCACAAGTTTGTCCTTTGTGCCTGACACAATCACAAGTGAGCACACCACCTTCTTTTTGTTGAAGGTAACAGCGGAGCCTTTGAACTTGGTTCCATCAATCACACTTGTTGCGTTGGAAACTGTTGCGTCAACAGCCTTCACAGCCGAATCGCCCCATGCGAATTTGAGAATGTCTGTGTGGAGTGATGGAACGGTGAAAGCGATAGTCCAGTCACCTGGTGTCACACTTGAAGTCCAGTCGGTATCCATACCAATCACCTTGTAGTGGGTGATAGATGGCTCCGAACTCGAAGTTTGGAGTGTGTCAACTGTAACAGGAACGTCCAGGTCAGGAGCGATAGTGATAGAAGACGCAGCGCCTGAACTGCCAGCAGTCACTGTGATAGGGGTCTTCTGAATAAGAAGCGAGCTTAAGTCGTCAACTACAAGCTTCAAATCTGTTCTTTTTTTAATTTCTGCCATAACTGTATAAGTTTAAAAAATTCACTTTGTCTTTATTGATGCGTTAACTGCAACATAGTGGAAATCTGAGCCGTCATTCCCCGACATTAAAACATAAGGTCTTGTGATGAAAACAAAATCGTCTGAAACAGGGAACTTCGACATCAGCATTTTAAACTTCTCCTCCAAAGCGTCAATGTTAACGGCGTTGAAGTTGTTTGCTGATGTTCTATTCCTTACAAACAGCACGAAACGTACAATACCCGAAAACATATTGTATTCGCCATCCGGATTCTGCTCCTCGTTCGTTATCGAGGAATTGATTTCAAGTAGCATATAGCTGGCTATCCTCTTGTCGATGGACTGTGGCCTATCCTGAATGTAAATCTTGTCGCAGATGCCGTTTACGGCCTCATACATGCTCTTATATATCTGTCTTATGCTGTACATCAGAATGGAATTTCTTGTTCGCTGTAACCAAACTCAAAACCTTTGTTCTTTAGGAGTAGTTGTGCCTCTGTTAGCTTACTTGCGATTTTAGGATTATAAGCCGAATACTCTGTGCCGTTGCCGACAAGCACTACAAGCCTATTTTTTCTCGCATATTTCACTTTGTGCCGTCTTATAAACTCAAACGCTCGCTTATATGCGTAATAGTTGTATCTGCCCATTTTACCGACAAACGGCTTGCCCTCTACAGCGTCTCCACCCCAATAGGTCGGGAGTTTGTAAACTTCACCCTTTCGGAGTGTCTTTCTTGTAGGTGCTGCACCGCCTATATATTCCATCGAGGTTATTTTGTAAACAAGCTCTCCACGAACATAGACAACAAAATACCAACCGGTAGTGGTGTTACCTGTGATGTCATGATACTTGTATTCACTTGTCAGCATTTCCATAACCTCTGCCGCTAACTTTGGCGCAAGCTCGACAACCTTTCTCCTGTAAATTCTCTCAAGAGGTTTTGTGAGCTTCTTGATTTGCTGTTCAAGTCCAGGCTGTTTCATACTCTCACCAAATCCCAATAGATTAAAGTCCTATTGTTGTCCGGTTCAAAATCCCTCACTCTGCCTATCTCCAACAGGCGACCGTCTTTTGTTGTCTTAATCGTATCGCCGTCGAGAATAGGTTCTTCCCATTTGTCAAAACGTACTGGTATCGACGATTTGCGCTTGTTCACATCAACTTGCGAACCACCTGTTGTAGTGGTGTCGGTGAATGAACGCCCGACACCCGAATACAACACCCTCTCGGTGGACGCTCCGTCAAACGGATTGTCTGAACACTCCACTCTTGTGATTGTCACAATATGCGGATAGCGTGGATTGTCAACCTTTTGTTTCAACATGGCCGTAAGGGTTTAAACCTAAGTTGCAGTGTTTAACTCCGTGGTCAACGATACGGAAATGCGATGTGAGGATTTTTTTCTCTCCGTAAGTGTCGTAGATTGAGTTGGCTATGTTCGTCAGGCGTTTCTTGTCCTTTGACGACAAAGTGTAGCCACCGTCCTTGTGCGACCAGCCGTTATCACTGTCGCTATCGCCACCAATCTTTGACGGAGAGGTGCAAATCCACATATAGAGGTCTGCTTGGCAAAGCTCGATGTCCTTGTTTTCCGCCTCGGAATACGGGGTGTCACCGCACAACCCTCGCTTCACGAGAATGGCATCAAGTGCCTTTTCGTCCACAGGGAAATTGACGATGTTCGCCAAATAGTCTTTTACTCTATAATTTTCCATCGCTCCTATCGTTTACACGGTTGTTATTTTACTGTTACATAGTAGAACCATCTTGTCTTGTTTGGTACGCAAAGCGCAGTAACTTCCGATTTGATGGTCTGAATCATGTTCTCGTCATTGAACACCTGGCGGATAAGGGTACGGCCACCGTCATAAAGAGCGGTGCGACTGCCGGGAGTCTCCATATACACTGGTCGTCCGCATTGAACATCACCGATTTCGCCGTCAGGAACAAGCACGAACACGCCCTCGTTGAAGCTCTTGAGAGTTTCATATTTGGTGGCGTGTGTGGTTGCGTCAATCTTCTCGACAGATGCAACAGCATCAATTACCTCGATGCGGCCTACACGGCGTTGCAGATAGTCGAAAATCACATCCTCGCTGATGGTGTTGCCATACGCAAGCTGCTGCGTCTTGTCGGTAATCATAGGATTTGCCGAAAGCACATACATCTGACGGAAATAAGGAAGGCTCATGATGTCATCATAAGTGGTCTTGCTGATTTCCCAGTGCGATGATGGCATACCGTCATTTTCCTCTGCGGCACGCTTGATGTCACGGAGCACCTTGATTGGGTCAACAGTACCCTTTGTCACGGTAGCGTCCTGTGTGACGTTGCCTGAACCGTCCTTCGCATACCACTTTGAAGTGGTCTTGTGGGATTCGCTCACACCAAAGTCAAGTTCCAATGGCAAACCGTAAGGGTTGTTCTTTGCGTCGATAACGAGCTTACCATAGTTTGACACAATTTGGTGACGCTGATACTTCATAGTGTTGTAGTTACCGCCCAAAAGGTCGTCAACACCCTTGAAAAGAAGTTTCACCATCACATTGTCAATCTCTGAGGTAGTGCGGCCGATAGCCTCTGCGAGCATAAGCTTCTCTCGCATAATCTTTCTGTCGATAGTCACCTCGTGCTTGAAGGTGGGAAGACCGCCTTGCTTGAGGCTTAAACCGTCAACAGACTTGCTTGGGCCGTCTGAGTCGATGTCAACATAGCCAGCCATTGTGTATGGACGAATAGTGGCCTCAATCTGCTCATAGGTTGGATTGATTGGCAGGTTTGGGTTCAATGGGAAGCCAAGCTCTGCAAATGTGCTCTCTGCGTTGTACTTCTCAGCGAAGAAGTCATCAACGAATCCCTGGAGAGCGCCCTGGCCTGTATAGCCGAGCGAAACAAGACCTTTACCGATAAGGTCATAGAATTGTGCGTCTCTTGTAAACATTTCTTACTCCTTTCTGATTAGTGTTTTCTTTCTCTGATAAACTCGATATTTGGAAGCTGTGCCTCCACTGTCTTTGGAACATCTGTAGCGTCAGCCCAAATCTTTCCTGATGTCACGATTGCGCATGATGCGTAGACCGCTCCTTCGGGAATGCACACATCATTGAGAATAAGACCGTTCACTGTGGTCAATTTCTCGGTGTCAGTGGCCTTGATAACCTCTGCTTTGTCGCTCTCGTTGTCAAAATGAACCATCGAGCCAGCAGGAATCACATCGCCAGCCTTTCGACCGGTAAGGTCAATAAGACGGCCGAAATGGATAACCTTTTCAACACGAGCCCAAACCTGCTTGCCGCCACCGACAGTCACGCTTGTGTTCGCAATCGTGTTAAAAGTACCTTTCTGTAGATTACTCATTTTCTCTGCGTTTTAATGTTATTAATTCTCTTTCTTTGGAATGTAGCCTCGTGAAGCGAGCTCTCGTTTTAAAGCCTCACGCCGGCTCTTAGCGTTTTCTGCGCCCTTGTTTGCCACGTTGAGATTTCCGCCCATAGGAGAATCATAATCTATACCTGCGTCCTTGAGACCTTTGAAGTACTCGGTTTCGATGGCTTCCGCAAGGTCTGCCGCCTTTTCGTCACCTTTAACTTCGATGTCTCTCAAAGTTTGGCGAAGGACATAGCCGTTTACTCCGACATCTGCCTTCTTGAACTTCTCCTTCATAGTTTCCACCGCCTTATCGACAAGGACAGCCTTTTCTGCGGCCTCCTTCTCTTTTTTGCGCAGTTCAACTATCTCGTTGAAACGGTCTTCCAACTTTGTGAACTTCTCCTTCAACTCGCTGTCGCTTTTCAGACCGTCACCTTCTCCTTCCTGCTTTTGTCCTGGCTTGTAGCTCTTTTTGTAAAGTTCTACCTGCTTTGAAACATCATAGTGAAGATTGCCGTCAAGGCTTTTGAGGAATGACACTTTCCGTTCAAGGAAATCGTCTGTAAGCTGTGCGTCGTCGGTAATTCCAGCGAGCATGTCAGCAGCGAAGTCGTTCATCGTTTTCTCACTCAAAGACAACTTGGTGCTTCCAAGTTTTTCATTGATTTTAGATAAGAGTTCTTCTCTTTCCATTTTCACAAACAATTAAACAGTTATAATTAATTATGATGCAAATATATACAATAAATATTCACTTTTCAAAAAATATTGCATATTTTTGCAATATAAAATGTGTATTTATGCAAAAAGCGAATAGATACGAGAGTTTTAGGACTGTTGACGGTAAAAAAATATTCTCCTACGAACATGCGCAGTCTCTCCGTGATGCGGATAGAAAGAAAAGCAACCCATATCTGATTATAGACCAGCGTGGAGGACAGGAGAACATGATTGCTCAGGATTCCGATATTCTTATCTGCGGCGGAAACCGTGGCGGCGGTAAATCCATGTCTTTGCTGATGGAAGGCTTATACGATGTGTTCGAGCCACATTTCAACGCCATATTGCTGCGTAACGAGAGACCCGACCTTTCGGGACTTGTGAGGGAATCCTACAATGTGTACTCCCAGTTCGGAACCTATAACCGCTCACCAAACGATATGACTTGGAACTTCTATCGTGGCGGATCACTGCATTTCGGGTATTACGCCGACAACTACGATGATTTCGTGAAGCGATACCAAGGCCAACAATACTCGTATATCGGAGTTGACGAAATCACACACATGCCGTACAACAAGTTCAAGTACCTTGTGACAAACAACCGTAACGCATACGGAATACGCAACAGGTTTTGGGGAACTTGCAATCCCGACCCCGATTCCTGGGTGCGAAAGTTCATTGACTGGTGGATAGACGATGACGGCTACCCAATCAAGGAGCGTGACGGAATTGTTCGGTACTGTTTTATGGACGGTGACATCGTTGACACAATATATTGGGGCGACACGCCACACGAGGTGTATATGCAGTGCAAAAACATCATCGACAAACTGTGGAGCGAGGAATACGAGGCTCTCGGCTACGACAAGGAAAGAATGTTTGTCAAGAGCGTCACTTTTGTAAGGGCTACAGTTGCAGAGAATATCAAACTCATATCTTCCGACCCATCATACGTCGCAAACCTCGCACAGCAGAGCGAGGAACAGCGTATGCGTGACCTTGAGGGTAACTGGAATTTTAAGCGAAGCGGTGACGATATGATTAAGATTGAGGATATGGAGTCTTTCTTCACAAACTCGGAGCAGACTGGCGATGGTGTTCTACGAGCATCGTGCGACGTGGCGTTCACAGGTGGCGACAACCTTGTGATGTGGCTATGGGAGGGTTTCCATATCAAAGACCTTTTCGTTGCCAGGTTTGATTCACGGACTGTGATTTCAGCCATAAAGGAGAAACTCACTGAATGGGGCGTGCTTGAACAGAATTTCACATACGACTTGAATGGTCTCGGACAGGCACTCAAAGGCTTTTTCCCTTTCGCTGTGCCTTTCAACAACTGCGCAGCACCTATCGCTTCTTCACGAGCCGATGAAAAGGGTATAAAGGCTTTATACAAGGACTTGAAGTCACAATGCGCTTATCTTTTCTATAAGGACATTATAGAACTGAATATGTCTATCGACGAACGTCTGCTTGATAGGAAATATTCAGGCGACGGATTCAAGGACACAGAACTCCGGAAGATTCTGCTAAAAGAGAGGAAGTGCATACGCAGAAGGGAAGATGTGGAAGACCGTGGATTTAGCCTCATACAGAAGAAGGTGGCGAAAAAGTATGTAGGCCACTCTCCCGACTTTATAGAGTCGCTTTTCTACAGGAAGATTTTCGATTTATCTAAAAATAAACATAAAAAACCAAAGAATCTATGGATGGTATAAATTTCAGGGAAATCCTCGTTAGGAAACCCTTTATCAAACCTTTGCCGATAGGCTATCACAACGGTGGCATGGTTACAGCGGAGAATGTCGAGCCTGAACCAGAGGATAAACTTGTTGGAGAGATTGTCACACAGACCGATTTCCTGCGAGAGTATTTCCCGTCGTCACACACTATCAATGACAGGGAACTTTTTCCCGACATCTTGAAGCAAGACCCCGACACCAAGAAATGGTATCGCCAGCCGGTCACTCGTTGCGCTTTCGCTTTTCAGCAGATTATCGCAACAAAGCAGATTATACACCTTTGCGGCAATGATATTCAAATGGAACTCAGCGAGAAGTCCGACTCGCAAGACGAGGAACAGCGCAATGTTACCACGCTCTACAAGTTCCGTGAGGGATGGCTTAACAAGAATATGGAGGTGCGCTTCTATGAGGCTGTGCGCTCTATAAAAATCACAGGCGATGCCGCTGTCGTCGGATATATCAACGGTGGAAAATTCGGTTGCAGGGTGCTTTCTTTTATCAATGGCGACAGACTTTATCCACACTACAACTCCTTGACAGGAAAACTTGAAATTCTCGCAAGGCGTTACTATGACTACGACGACGAAGGAAACGCTGTCACCGAATGGGTGGAGGTTTGGGACGATGAGTTCCTTTACCGTGCAAAAAGAGGCGCAGGAAGTTATGGAGTCATCGACAAGATAGCGAAAGTGTTTGGCTTCAACGGATTCAAGATTGTGTCTCAGAAACGGCACGGTTTCAACTCCATTCCTGTTGCATATTTCCGAGACAATGAGGGTGCGTGCTGGTCTAACTCGCAAGACACAATAGAGCAGTATGAGGTGGCTTTCTCGTATTTCTGCGAGAACAACAAGGCTTTCGCTTTCCCTATTATGTATTTCAAGGGAGAGGACGTGGATATTCATGGCGACCTTAACGGCTCTGTGAAGTCTATATCAATGGGAACGGACGACGAGGCCGGTTTCCTTAACCACCAGGACGTGTCGACATCATTCAATACGGAACTGAACACGCTGTATAAACTGATTTATGAGCAGTCTTTCGCAGTGATACCACCTGAATTGAAGTCGGGAGACCTTCCTGGCGTTGCCGTTAAACTCCTTTACTCTCCCGCTATCGAGAAGGCAATCAAGGACGCTTCCGCCATGCAGGATTTTCTTGAGGATATTGTAAACATCTTCAAGCATGGATATGGTTACGAACTTGGAATAGAGGCATCATTTGTCGGTCTTGGACTTAATGTTTGGATTGAGCCGTATATCCATCAGAATTTGAGCGAACTTGTGGCAAATATCGCTTCCGCAGTTCAAAACAAGTTCCTGTCGAAGCAGACTGCATCGGAACGAATATCAATGTACTCAAAGAATGACGAGTTTAACCGCCTTATCCGTGAATACAAGGAGGAACAGAGTATGGACTTGTTGATGGAACTTAAAAAGCAGGACAATGAGACGCAAAACACCATTAAAGAGCAGAAAGTGCAGGCAAAACTACAAGATACCGGTGGAAGTAGCGGACAGGACGTGAATACTGGCGGTCGTGGTGGAAGACCAAACAGAAGCGGTAGAATCTACGACGACAACGGAAACTGGCTCGGCCGGGACAACTGGGATAAATAAAAAAAGTAATGGCACGAATTAACCTCCGTGCCATTATCGTTAATATGTGTTAATAAATATACACAACAAAGCATACGCAACGTGCGTGCATCGGTGGGGCGGAGAAATACTCATCATCTATCCTGTGGTAGCCCACTTGCTCCTGGCATATTTGGCAAGGATATGACGAGCCACGGTAGTATATGAAACCTTTCGCTCCATCACGCACGGCCTTGTCCCATTGAGCATAGCCCCAACTGGCGTTTATCATATTTTCTACGGAGTTCATAATCTGTGTCGCTGCGTCTTTGCTGATACCACGGCCGTATTTAGGTATCACTATGTCCGCTCCGTTGTCTATCGCTATACGCACAACGCCACCTTCATTATACGCACCCACAATTTGCTCACGCATCACCTGGCTCCGTGGCTTTGAGCCGAAAGTGCCGAAGACAAACGCTACTGACAGTTTCGCAAAATCCGAGAATAGACGGTCAACATATTCCTCCATCCTCTGCTCGTATGTGAGACCATCGTGGGTTTCGTTGATGTATGCGTCCACGCCATTGTCAAGGTCTTGAAGGTAGTAGCCGGCAGCATTGGCATACTGGCGTATCACATACATGATGTCATTCACACACTCGCTTTTTAGATTGTCGATATAAAGGTCGTCAGGGTCGTATTTCTCTGCGTACCGCATAATTATACCCTCAATAACATTTCTCGCCTCACGGGCGATTTCTGTGCGTTTTAGGGCATATTCCTTGGCTATGTCAACCAAGTTTTGGTCTATATTGTCAAAGTTGCGCATATCAATCGTCGAAATTAATGAATGAATTATCCTCGTTCGCATAATCCGTGCTCAACACCTCTTTCTCGATATTGATAGGCACAGACAGGTCTACCTCTGTAACTCCATAAAGGAAATACACGTTGCCATACGCTGTGTGCTTCCTTCGGAATCCGTTTTTCGACAGCACATAGCCAATCTTGCGCTTTGTTGGCACTTCCTCGTCATTCTCTTCGCAAAAAGAGCCTATCCATGTCGACATCATATCGCTTGTGGCCTCTATCGGCTTCTCCCCAACTCTCGTTGGCTCCTTTGAAACGGCATACACCTTCACCCATGTGCCTATCGGGTCAACTTTCAACTTCACGACCAAATTCTTGCGTACGGAGCCGTCAGATGTCGGGAACACAAACCTTCTTCTCTTTACCTCCATGGCTCCCCTGACAATCCAGTTGAAAATGCCGGGGTACTCTGATATAAGTTCAGATGCGAGTTTCCTGTTCTGACGCTCAGGAGGTATCGTAACATCAAACGATATGAACTGCAAACGCCTGATAAAGCCAAGAGAGGAATCGTCAGGAACCGGAATCTCGTTCAAGTTGAACACAAGATACGGCATGTTGTAGTTCTGACTGATATTCTCTCCGAGTTTTCTGTCAAGCACAGGCTCGCCCGAAACAATGCGTTTGAACACGCCACTCCGCTTCTTGCCGAATGTCCTGCCGTTTGAGTCGGAAGACCAGTTGAAAACAGCGTTGCGCAAAAGCCTTCTCGCACGCATACCCTCGTCACCACTCGCAGTCAACTCGTCATAATCCACAGAGGAAACCCTCGAAGCACCGAAAATACCCATCATGGTCTGATAAATGACACTCTTTCCGTTCGCTCCACTACCGATAAGGATAAGGCATAATTCCACCTTCGCATTAGCCTTTATATCGCCATCTCCATAGATGCTGCCCCTCTGAATGAGGCCAAGACCAAGGAACATCTGCAAAATGGATCGGTCACGCTTGTCGGGAAGCACCTCGTGAAGGAAAGATTTCCACTTCTTGCAGTCGGCCTTTGGCTCATAACGAAACGGATGGCACCGTGTGATGTGGTAGTCTTTGGAGAATTTACCGAACTGGAAGGTCTCAAGGTCAAGGACACCATTCGAGAACGCCACAAGGTCGTTGCGTATGTTCAATATGTTGTAATATCTCGCAGTCTCAAGGAAATAATGCTTGAAAACCTTGTCACTGCCCATTACCGAAACGATATGGTAATGCTCAAGGAACTGGTCATAGGCTGCCCTAATCATATCAGACGACACAGGAACGTAGAATTTCCCATTGAAATGGTAATAGTCGCCCTCGTAATACGAAACTCCGCTACCTTTCGCAAGCCTTCGCAAGTCCTGCACAAACGATAGGAACTTGTCATTGTACTCCTGGGAGCCTTTTCTGCCCCATGCGGAACTGTAACGGCTGAAAGAGTACTCCGATTTGTCGGCACTAAGCATAATCTCCGCATATATATGGTCTATAATGTTGGATTCCAAACTCATTTCAAACTCCTTTCCCTTTTAACCACATTCCCTTCAAACGTCACATCACCGCCATAGCGGTACACCCTAACAGGATTGACAGAGCCTCCGACAATATGCACTTTAGCCCTGTCGTAAACATTCACGCTGACCACCGACATATCCGACACCATTACCGTGACATCGGAGTTGTGCCGAACATACACATCACCGACGTCTGAACCCGAATACTCTATGCGCATCATCGTGTCACCAAGCACAACTGGGTTGGATGGCGATTCCACAAACACATCTTCCTCGTCAACATAGACACCCACATCACGCAGCTCCGCTCGTGTGAACAGACTCAATATGTCGGTGATTTTCGGGAAGTCATGCTCAACGCAGAAGTCCTGGCCTCGCACGAACTTGTCAACAAGCGCGTAAAGACTGCTATCGTCAGACCACGAGGAATACCACTCGTCACACAGCCCTGCACGGCGTGCGCACTCCCTTAAATACACAGAACGCTCATTGTTCGTCATCGCCAATCTCCTTTAAGTTGTCAATAGTGCGCTGACGCAAACGCTCGTCATCAATCAGCTCATCGTCTTTGTCCGAACGTGGAGCCGTAATCCTCGAAATGTACGACGCAATAGAGTTCACACGGTCTTTCATCAAGTCCGCATCGCCAAGGACTGTCGTCTCGGTGTATAGCACGGAAAGCAACGACTTCAACTCCGACAACGCAGACTCACTCAACACTCCGTCAACAACCTCAAGAGAGTTCAGAAGAGAGAACATGTGCATCGTGCAAGCCCACTCAAGACGCCATGAGCCCGAAATGGATGCAAGACGGATAAACGGCAATGTGCCACGCACAAGAGGAAGACGCTCACCTTTAGGAATAGAGCACTCCTTGCGCAAAGAGGACTGCTCCGACCTCGATAGACCACGGGAGAATTTCTGAACATAGAAATTTCCACAACGTAAACGCACACCAAAAGGTATGCCCGAATTTTCTGTTACCATAAATACACTACTTGTTTTTAGCCTCGTCATGAGCACGCTTCAATGAGCACATGCTGCACTTCAAGGGAAGATGATAATGAATTAACTCGACCTCTGACTTGTTTTCCTCCTTCTTGGCGTTCGTCAAGTCCGCAATCTTCATGGTAGCGTCGATATACTCCTTTGAGCCGACAGGAAGACCACTGCGGGCATTTAGCAAGGCAAGGATGAGATTCTCCTTTGAAGTGGCCTCCATAATGCCGTTTTCCTTGGAAGAATCGACAGGGGCAGTGTATGAGCCGGCAATACTGCTTCTCGTGGACTTTACACGCTCCTGGAACGCCGGTGCCTCGGACATCTCTATCTGAGCACGGCGTAAAGCAGACTTCTCCCATGTGTAACCGCTGCGGACACAGACAGCCCATGCGTCAGACACAGTCCAACCGCATGAAACCAAATCGGCACATGCCATATCAACCACACTTAAACCACTTTTCTTCGCAGATGAGCGAGCATCAGAGGTGATTCCAACCAAATCTTTAGCCATTCTAAAACATAAAATGATTTAAAACAACAATAATGACTCAATTATTACGCTTTTTAGTCCTAATTTTTTTTACAAAGATAAGCATATATATAAAACATCACAAACACAACACACACCATTAAAGTCAATGAATCATATTTACTGATAATCAATAGATTATATCGTAAATACACAGTTACTTGTTATAATTTGTGTTAGTGTGTGATAAAGTTAAAAAAGCGAAAAATTTGATGGGAAAAATTTTTATGAGGGGGTTACTACGCTTTTTTTTCGCCTTTTGCCTGGGGTGGGTGGGCTATCCGCCTGACTGTCAAACACTCTGAATAACTGCTTACAACGGAGGTGTTAAAAAATGTTAAAATTTCTTTAATTTTTATAAAATTAACAGAAAAGGGTTGGAATTAACATTTTTAAACCTTTAACAAATCTATAACACTATCTTATATTATTCTATCATTTTATAACTATTTACCTTAATTTTCTTATAATTTATAATTATTAAAGCGAAATGTTAAAATAAAACTGTCTATTTTGATATAAAAGCCCGGCTAATTTCCCAATCAACCGGGGTTAAACAATATTAAAAATTACATTGGTAACCAATTTTAAGCGGTTACACCATGACTTTGCAAATATAATGCCTTTTTTGTTATCCGCCAAATTTGAACGCCTTAAAAGCCAAATTTAACCCGTGCCATACTTTGTTAATATCAGTTAAAAGTTAAATATTCTGCTGTTTTCCGAATGTTAAATTTTAACATTTCGTTTCTTAACTAACTGAATATCAACCACATATACACATTTACAAATATTCACATTTTATTATTTTTCTGTTAATTATTGCAAACTTGAACACAATAGTTTACACCTGTTTGTTATTCTTAACATAATGGGCTAATATATAGCGTTTTACGGCTAATCTTTTAACGGCTATTAACTCCATGTCTCGTTTTTTTCTGCTAAATTTGTAATGTAAAGAAAAAGCCCAAAAAGGGGCTATTTGTTAAACAATATTAAAAATAACAACAACTATGACAAAGAAAGATCTCAACGCATCCATTAAAGAGGATGCAAAGATGCCAGCAACTGGCAAGGTATCTGCTAACGCAGAAGTTACAGCTAACGAGAGCAAGAACGAAAGTTTGTCCAAATCTGTGAAAATGGCTTGTGAAAGCATACAAGCGAAATTTGTCGCAGATGTTAAAGCGATTGTTTCAGACGCAAAGCAGCTGAAACAATACGGCAATTTTGCAGACGACGCACCCACTTTGCAAAAGAAGTTAGATTTTGCAAAGGAAGTAACCGAACAATTTACAAGAATCTACACCCAAACCAAAGAGGCTAACCGCCAAAAGTTGACCCCGAAAGATAAAATTTTAATCTACGGAGCTAACGAGTTTTATTTTACTACAGAGTTGAACGACAAAAAAGAGTTAGCCGCCCAGACGGTTAGCGATGTAGCGGGCGTTCTCCGCTCGCTCAATTCGGGGCTGAATGTTTGGCAAGCCAAGCAAGCCGAGGCCAAAAAGGTGATGGAGCGTAAAGCCATGACCCTTGAAGCCCTCGAAGCGAAATTAATCGCCACGATTGGCAAAGATGCCTTTGCAACTCTGACAAAGGAAACCAAACAGGCGATGTTAACGGCGATGAAAAACGCCATTTAACAACAAGCCAAACAAACGACCACCCCGCAAAGGGGTGGTTATTCCAAAAACTTTTAAACATTTGAAATGATGAAAGACTATTTTGAAATATTTGAAAAAGCAATCGCCTACCAAAATAAGAAAAGAAAAGAGGACGGCGAACAATCTGAAAATATTTGTTATTTCTGCTTGAATTTTTCTGAGGGCGTAAGTGTACAAAAAATAAAAAACAGAGTTTTTAAAATTAGTTTAATGGTGCCAGGTGAAAGAGTACCCGAAATCTACGAAGTAGAAACAAAAACCCCCTCGCTTTTGGATATAGACCCTTTTAAAAAATATTGCATTGAATGTATAATTTTAGAAGAAATCTACCATAATAAAGAATTAGCATCCGCAGTGTACGACTACTAACAGCAGCTAACACAGCACACAGGACAAGCCCGGTTATTCCGGGCTTTTTTGTTCCCTGTTAGATCCAATTTCCCACACGGCAGCTAACGGCTGGCACTCACGAGCGAGACGTGATGTGGGAACGAATTACAAAAGGTTGAAAACCTTAGCCGAACAATCCACGGTGAACGATTTCAGCGGTGAACGGTTTCGGGCGTGAACGATTTCACAGCCGAACGGATTCGCAGCCGAACGACTTCACGGAGGATTCACGGAGAAATCCGTCACCAGGCTGGACAATTCCGCAGAAATCCGTGCGGAGCTGTGGGGAAATCCCGCAGTCATTCAGCGGTCGGGATGCGGAGCCTTGCGAGCCGTTGCCGTGGAATCGTGTTTATTCCGTGGTTTCCCGACCCCTCTTTTCGCTTGAGGGCGTGGCTTTCACGAGATCGTGCGAGCCTTTTACGGTCTTCACCGTATTCAAGGAGCAGAATCCGAAGCGAATTTCTAATCTCAAATCTCAAATTTTTAACAGCTGTGGGAGCGGCAGGCAAAGAGGTGCGACGGTTTTTCCGTGGCAGTCCTGGCGTTCCCTCTCATTTTGCCGTAATGCGGCGTGAGCCATATTTCCATTATGGTTTTCTCGGTGGCAAGCCCGAACGATTCAAACGCAGAGCCGGATGTAAAATGAACAAAAACTTTGAGAAAATGAAAGAAGAAATTTTAAAGAGAAAAAAGAAAAGACAGGCGAACAACTCCAACAAGCTGGCAAAGTTCATAAATGCCGGTAAGCGGATATTCAAAAGCCGGGCGAACGACTCGCACGCAACACGCAACGTGGTTCCGTCGGGTGGAAAATTCCTAAATTTCCGAATAATTATGAAATTCAGCAACGGAAAAAGCTCGCTGCTGTTCACCGACAAGCAGGGCGCTTTTAATATGATTCAGAATTTCAAGAACTCCACGCTTTTCTACGAGCGTGACGAGAGCGGCAACGTGGTTCCGTACTGCACGGAATTATGCGTGAATCTGAAAAACCGTCCCGAAATCATTATTGAGCGACTAAACCGCAAAGAACTGCGTAGGGCGATTTTCTCTCCTCCTGTGGAGCGTTATCCCAGTTGAACGATTTCATCGTGTCAGCGTGGAGATTTGACGGCTCTACGCTGTTTTTCCAATTCCGTGCCTGGTTTGGTTTTCGTGTACGAGAATAAAAACGCAGTACGAGAACCGAGCCGGGTACGAGAATTGCTTTCCGCATACGTTTTGCGTGGGGAAATCTGCGCACGGTGCTGCGACTGCGCCGGCGGAAACGAATTATTAACTTTAAAAATTAAAGATTATGAGCAAAAAAGAAATGTTACAAAATTGTCTGAACGACTACGAAAGAATGTTGAAAAATGGCGATTGCCGAGTAGTCGTTTTTGAGCGACACGATGGAAACAAAAGCGGTGTCGGTAATAAAGAAATTATCCAAAAACTGCTGATGCTGTTAGTCAGCGAGGCGAAACAGCAATTAGCGGAATTGTAAAAACTGAACAATGAAAAGGAAATACACCTATCTGAAAGTGTTGCAGATGTTGTACGACGGAAAGTGGCACGACGAAATCTCCGCTGACAAAAGCGACAAGGAAGATTTGAAAGAGTTTCACGATGACGTGAAATCCTACGTAGAAAACACGAACTATACCTACCGGGTTATAGAGCGTAGAGTTCCCAACAACTGAACAATTTTCCCACATCACGGCTGGCACTCACGAGCGAGACGTGATGTGGGAACAAATTATTAACTAAAAAAAAATAAAGAGATTATGGAGAAAATAGAAATGACATTTGGCTATTTGCCAATCTACACGGAAGTGGAAGAACGACTTGAACAACTTGGCTACGACAAGGAAAGTTTGGAGGACGCTATCAAGGAGCATGGAAAAAACTCCGGTAGCAATATGCCGGCACTCTACGTTGGAACGTACGCAAAGTACAACATGGGAAGCCTCCGTGGGCTGTGGATAGATTTATCCACATTCGACACGTACGAGAATTTCATGAATTTCTGCTACGCTATCCATGCCGACGAGGACGACCCCGAACTGATGTTTCAGGACTACGAGTGTTTTCCTCGTGGCTGGTACGCTGAATCGTGCTTCAAAAAAGACGGTTTCAATAAAATCGCAAAGTTCATAGAACTCTGCGACGAGTACCCACAGGAAGTTGTGGAAACCTATATTGACAAGACAGAAGGAGAAATTGACGACTTCGAGGACAGATATATGGGCGAGTTCAACAGCGAAAAGGACTTTGCTGAATACTACTGCGAGGAATACTTGCACCTTGATTTTTTATTGGAGCAGTTCGCAGAATATTATTCAGATAACAAATTTTTGTCTGAACAGATACAAAACCTTTCGTGCCGTATAGACTACGACGGCTACGCTCGTGACCTTTTCATACAAGGTTTCACATTCTGCAACGGATACGTTTTTGCAGACAGTTAAAAGATAAACCAAGTTTATTCACCGACGGTGGGGAGAAATCCTCACCGTTTTTTATTCCCAAAAAAAATGAAAACAATTATCGAGAAAATCATCAGGGCGATTCTGCCCACATCGTCAGCACTTTTTGTGCTGCTCTCAATACTCTACGCATTTGAATTAGAGTATTTCACTATTCACCCGGTACGGAGTTTCTTCTGCTTCTCAATTCTCGCACCATTAGCGACGATGCACCTTTTCGTGAGCATTGCGGAGGTGGAGAATGATTAAGCAAACTTCCTGTGATACTGCAAACGACAGACATTCACGCTCGTGACGTGAAACAGGAACAAATTATTAATTTTTAAATATTTGAGATTATGGAAAAAATCAAAAGTTTTAAAGACGCTAAAGAGTTTAATGAAATCTTTGGCAAAAATCCAAGTGGAGCGAGGAAGAACAAAATCCTCCTTACATTGTTGAAAGACCAGAATTTCTGGAGAAAAAGAAAGGAGTTCCCGGTGTTTTTCCAAAAGTGCGTAGAGATGAAATCTCAGCAGTCGCTGTTTGATGCGCTTCTGTGTCAGTTCAAATGCTGGAAACCAAGTATAAACTCTTGCATAGTTAAGTTTTTCGATTGCGAGTTTTTCTCTGCCGAAAACGGAAGATACGAAACAGACAACCAGGAGGGCTTGTGCGAGGATGGCGACTTTATGAAAATCAGAGTACTACTCTTTGACAACGGAAAAGAAGTAGTACGAAAAACATCACCGGGCAAGGTTCTGCGTCAGATTATTTCCGACACGCAGTACAACTGGCTTCCCGATTCTGTCGTGAATTTCCTTTGCGAGAAGTTCACGGAGAAATGGACAGCGTACGCAGAGGATAAAATCGGCAATTTCGAACTTCGTGTTGATGACGATTTCGGTTTCATCTACAACAGTTCATACTGCGACGGTGACTTTCACTCCTGTATGACTGACGACGGATTCGATGATTTCTACAGCGAGTGCGTGTCCGCAAAAGCGGCAAGTCTGCTGAAAGACAATTTAATCGTGGCACGATGCGTGATATTCACGGATGTGCATGACGAGGACACCGGCAATGTTCTGCGTCTTGCGGAGCGACAGTACTCCACAGACCAGGACAATCTGCTAAAGCAGATGCTCGTGAGCAAACTGATTGCTGGAGGTTATATCGACGGTTTTAAAACTGTGGGTGCCGGCTGCCATTCTCCAATGGATTTTGTGCTGAACGACGGCACACCGCTGGTTCACAAAATGCACATCCCTTGTGTTTGGCGTGAAAATTGTAATGATGCACCTTACATGGACTCGTTCAAATGGTTCGTAGATGAAAACGACACACTGTACAATTACCCGCATGACGAAGCAAGCTATCTGTTTGAAAACACAGACGGCACAGCGGAGTATATGCTATGCACGGTGTACAAAAACGGTGAGCAGATTCAGGTGTCGGAAGAAGAAAGAGACAGAAATTACACCTATCTCTCAAGTGAAGAAGTGTATGTTTATGACGAGGACGTGTTCCGTTGCGAAAGATGCGACACGCTAACATTCTTTTCTTTTGCCGAATTAGAATCCGAATCGGTTCATTCCTCATACACGGACGAGGATTACTGCTGCAACGGCTGCATGGAAAAGTCTGTTTTGGAATATTTCGCAAATGAATTGAAATCAGGAGACGCTAACTATTCCCGTGATTCTTTCAAAACAGTCTATGCTTCAACATTCATAAGAATCGATGTTTGCGAAGAAGTGTATGACGCACTGGAGAATCAAGGCTATCTTGACTCGGACGGAGATATGGAGTTTATTTCAGATTATTTCTTTGATGATTACGACAGGTAAGCCTGTCTTTCCCACGCTCGGAGCATCGGTAAAACGATAAGCGAGTCCGACTCTCGCTGTGGGAACTATTTATTAACACAAATATTTGAGATTATGGAACTATTGAAAAAATTGTACGAGATTCACTCTCCATCAGAAGAAGAGGACAAAATGCTGAAATTCATCAAGAAGTGGGTAAAAGTCAATGTTCCCGATGCGCACATGTGCAGGAAGGACAGAAACATTTACATCACGAGAGGTGAAAGCGACACTTATCCGTGTGTTGTCGCACACACCGACCAGGTGCAGGACTTCCACGGTGACGATTTCACGGTGTATCAGCAGGGCGACACGGTTTTCGCATTCTCCGAGGAAACACGCTCGCAGCAAGGGCTCGGAGCCGACGACAAGAACGGCATTTGGGTTGCGCTAAATCTGTTGAGCAGATACGAGGTCTGCAAGGTTGCGCTGTTCCACGGCGAGGAAATCGGATGTGTAGGCTCGTCAGATGCCGATATGGATTTCTTCAACGACTGCCGTTTTGTTTTGCAGTGCGACCGTAAAGGCGGTAGCGACTTCATAACAAGCGCAAGCGGTGTGGAACTGTGCAGCGAGGATTTTGTCAACGACAGCGGATTCTCGCTTTTCGGCTATAATGTTCAGTACGGAATGATGACCGACGTGATGCAGTTGAAGCACGATGGACTAAAGATTTCCGCATGTAACATTTCTTGCGGATACTACCATCCGCACACCGACCAGGAAATCACGGTGTTTTCAGAATTGAACAACTGCCTTGAGCTGTGCTGTCATATCTTCGAGAACTGCGTGAGAGTTTATCCGCACGAGTACAAAAGACCGGTGTACAAATATCCGTATGTGTACAACGGCTGTTCGTATGGGAATGGGGTTTACTATTCCACCAAAAAAAATGAAAGGAAAGACAGCGACAAGATTATTGAACTGTACGAAACACTGTGCGAGGACTATGATTGGATTTTAGAGAGTTTCCGAAACAGGGAGCCTTCTGAAAGCGAGTTGTGGCCTCTGTACGAAGAATACGGATATTCTCGTGAGGTTTTCCACGAGGCGTACAAAGACCTGTTCGGCTACAGGGGATATTAGCCGTTTCTCTATCGCCTGCCATGAAACATGTGGCTGCGCCCGAAGCGGGGCGATAGAGCAAGACAATTTATTTATTAATTTTTTTAAAACTTTGAGATTATGAAACTTTTAAACGATTTCACATTTACAAGATTCACAGCAGAATCAAACCTCACAGTGATTGACGGAGAATTGACAAAGGTTGTTGTCAAGGAAACGATTTACAATCTTGTTGACCTATGCACAGAGTACGTTATCGCAACACCTGACGGAAAAGAAATCCGCACAAGGAACTGCGAACTCTACGAATCTGAAAGCACGTTCAGAAGTGGTGTGAAGAACTGCACCACCATCGATGTCACACGAGTGTTAAACGAAGCGAACATCAAATACGATGTGAACGGTAACGTCATCACTCCTTACGTTTACAGATTTGTTGACGGTGAGCCACAGAAGGACTTCGTGGAAATCACGGCTGTCAGCAAAAAACAGCCAATCGGAATTAATGGCGAGTGGTACAGAAGCCGAGAGGAATGTATAGCCGCCAACGACTATGTTTTTGTTGACGAGAATGGTGTTCGCCATCTGCGCAAGTCGCTGCTCCAATACATAAAACTGTCGGAAAAGCAGAAAGAGGTTTTTCAGAAACTTGACAGCGTGTTAAAGGAGGCTGGCGAGTGCGGAATGAAGATTGTGTATCTTATGGAGAAGGAACGGTTAGGAGCCTTCAATGACGCAGAAAACAAAATCTCCATTGACTATTACGACGGCAATGAGGATTACTACACAATTTGCGATGACGAAATGGAAAAGCACGGTCTTGCCACGAAGTCAAACTTTTTGTGGTACATGAACTGCGATGACAGGCTTTCATTTAAAGACTAAACCCACTATGGTACACGGAGGGGTTCAATTCCCCTCGTGGGTACGATTATTCACTAATTTTTTTGAGATATGGAACGAAACAAACTATTAAGAGAACTCACAAGGAAAAAACCTTTTCGTGAAGTGGAGGAGTTTATTTACAACTTCTTAATCAAATATATAACAATAGACAACCATTTTTGTGTTGGTTTTAAGGTTACTATAATATTCTCTAAATATACTGTCAGATTGGATAGTAACAATAATTCATTTGCGGGGATTCCAACAATCAGAATCCCAAAAAGGTGGGGATATGAAGAAGAAGTCAGGAGGTTTATGGAATCCCAATCTTTTTTCTTGAACAAAGATGGATTTTACGAACTGAAAGAGAACGAGTTTATCAAACAACTGTGAGTTATGAAGAGAATCAAAAACGGATTTGACATTACGCTGTTTTTTGAGGGAAAACAGACAACGGCAAGATTCCTGATAAAAGACCTGGTGTTTGTCCGCAAAAATTGGATTGCAGCCAGGTATTATGGAGAAATCAAGTTCCAAATAATCGGCTGTACAAACGAAGGTGTATGCTACGCATATATTGTAAGCGTGATGGCATCATCCTCCCCATTAGAATGGAAAAGGGTAGCGAATTACACCATTGAGCCATTTTAACCCACTATGGTACGACAGCGAGGGTTCGTTTCCCTCGGTGGGTGCGACATTTATTAACAAATAAAATTCTGAGATTATGGAAATAAGAAATTGCACAGTAAGATTCAAGGACGACGGAAAGGAAATGAATGTGAAGATTGCCATTGGCGAAATTCCTTTCACTCGTGACGACATGATTTTCTTCCACGCCAAGACCGAGGAGGATTTCAACATCCTATTCAACGACGACAACGGAGAGGATTTTGTTATTGTCCGGGACAACAGCCCATACGAAATCCCGTTCATGGAAATCAACCAGGACGACATCGACACCATCGGTGGACGCACACTAAAGCCGAGCGAGTTCAAAAGGCTCGCAAAGGCTATAAGCGACCTTTTCATGGAGAATTTCTCTGAATATGTGACAGACGCAATGATTGACACAAAACTCTGTGGCAAATAATCCACAACGGTTCTCGCAGAGGGTTCGATTCCCTCTGGTGGAGCACAATTCATTAAATGTATAACAGATAAATTTTGAGATTATGGAAAATAAAAAGAAATTGACGGTCACGGTTGACTACGATAATGACGGCTTATTGGTTATCGAGGGCGCAAAGACGCTTGAGAGGTACGAAAAGTTGAGAAACGAAATCTACACAATCAACTTGCGTGATTACGATATGTTCGTGGCGTTCGATGCGGACGATTTCAAATGTGGGAAAGAGAGTATCAGACCGCTAAAAGAGGGTGAAAAACTCTTGAATATTGGTCATGGAATATTCGGCACTAAAGACGGATATGAACGATACCAAAAGACCTACCACAACATCTACAGGAAAATCGCCAAAGAGTGCAATCCGCAGGAGGTGTACTACTACGAGTACAACAACTTCGAGTGTTTCTACGGGAACAGCGACACACAGGCTATGAGAAGAATCATATACATCTTCGGCTATGATGTGGCAAATACCATAGAAAGATTGAACGGATTGTACACAGTCGAGGAAATAATGACAATTAAAAATATGTAAGACTATGCCAAATTGGTGTAACACGACAATGGTTTGCACAGGTGAAGGTGCAAAGAAACTGCTCTCTATCATTGAGAGTTGCGAGAAAAAGGAACTTCACAAGAGCGATTTCGGAAACCTGTGGCTCGGTAACATCGTTATCGCAATGGGGCTTGAATGGGAGAAGATTTTCTGCCGTGGTAGCATAACATCATACGAATACGATGACAGCAATGAAACTCCCGAACTGAGTATTGAATACGATTCTGCATGGAACCCTTGCTATGAGTTAATGGGAGCCATACGGAGAATGTTCAATGTTAAGTTGACTTACATATCAGAGGAACCTGGTTGCGAATTGTTCAGAACGAACGACCCAGGAATGGAGAAATGCACGTTAGTTGAATATGAGAACGAGGAGACAGGCGAGTATTCGCACGAGGATTTGTTGCCGAATGAGATAAGGAAATTCTGCCGTGATGTTTCAGGCGGAACATGCCGGACTCTTGAGGAACTTGATGAGTGGTGCCGCCGTCAACCCGACGCGGCACTCTACTACTATGCGTACGAGTATTTTGACGATTTCTAAAAATCAAATCCCACGAGGCGGACTACAACCAGCTCGACACTGGCGTGGGAACTAAATTTATTCACTAAAAACGAAAAAAATATGAAGACAAAGGTTACAGCAGTAAGGCGAAACCTTTACGGTTCGCAGGAAATAAAAGGGGCTAAAACGCTTGGGCTATACAGCCGACTACGGAAAAGAATTGATTACATAACTTATTTCTCCTATAAAAGATGGGACAGAATCGTCCGTCTTAACAATGCCATCAAGCGTTACTGCGACCCACAAGAGGTGTATTATCAAGAGTACAATAATCACGAGTGTTGCTATTCATGTGTTGGCGACGCAGAAGCGATAGGTGTTGTTCTTGATATTTGGGGAGAAGATATGGCTCGTAGCCTTAAACGCTTTTCCGATTGTTTCACGATAGATGAGATAATAGAAAAACATTTATACTAACGTGTGATTACAATGTAGTATAAATAAAAAAAACGGCTAAACCCTTTGCGCCATCAAATGTTTTGTCACGGCTCTTTCATTTAAAAATGCTTTGAATTTTCAATATCCATGAGTATTAGTCGGTTAGAAGCAACTCTCAAAAACACCCAACAAAGCTGTTTTTATATATTCTACAGATTAGACTTGGGTAAATACCACTTATTCAAGCGGTTGCTAAACAATACCAAAGTTAAATGAAAGAGCCGTGATGTTTTGTGTACCTTTGGTGGCGCACACAAAGAAATAGATTAAAACTAATAATATAAACATCATGAGCATCAAATCACCAAAAAACAAATATTCAGCAGTCATAACGCTGGATAAGGCCAGCAAGGAAATTGGCAGTCGGGTAACATTCACCAGCAACGACATTCACGAGTTAAAGATGATTGTGAAAGACCAATGCGGTTGCGTTAAATGTGGCTGCACGGTCGCAATCTCACAGAACATGAAAGAGTACCCCAAATTCGATTGGGTGGAGATAGAGAAATACCGAATCGAACAATAAAAACAACCTTTCGCTTGCCAGCCGGTGGCCTTCGCCCTGTCCGAATCAGGGGAGCGAACAAAATAAACTATAAACTCCACGGAATCTTATTGATATTGTGGAGTTTTTTGTTTTTCTACTGAAAATTTGTAGATTTGCAACAATAGCATTTGTATAATTATGGGTACATCAGTAATAAAAAATAAGCGAAAACTGCTTATCAAGCAAACAAGTCAGCAAGGGCTTTCGTGGAAAAAGTTCATAAATGAAGGACTTGCAGACGAATACGGCGAAGAAGATTGGCTAAACTCGTTTGTCGGAGGATTCGTTGAAAGATACAAGCAGAATGCAATCGCCATGGTAAGGTTCAAAAAGGCTATCGGGAAAAAACCCGAATGGCTCGACATCACAGACGAGAACCTTTTAAAGTTCCGTCAGTATATGCTTGGTAAATCCTCAAAAAATAGGACTCAAAAACTTTTATCGGCTGTCAGCACATATATTTCCGACAACATTGACAAGGCTCTCATGTGCAAGGAAGAATATTGTCTTATGGACTATAAGAACATTCTTACAGTACAAGTGGAGAGCGCAAGGCTTTTCTATCTTACGGAAAATGAAATAAAGAAAATAGATAGATACCTTACACACAGCAATAGCGAGGATTTCGTGAAGCGTGTTTTCATGATTATGGCGTACACCGGTGCGAGAATCGAGGACAGCAAGAGAATGAGCCTTGAAAACTGCGACTACAAGTCAGACACATTAACGTATGTAGCATCAGGATTGAATATGATGTGCTGTCTGCCTATCCACAAGAATTTGAAGCAGTACCTTTCTTACAGGGAAGACTGCAAACTTGAAAAGAACCAGTTCAACGCCATTCTCCGCTCTATATGCTTCAAGGCTGGCGTGAGAGGGAAAACCTCGATATTCAAAAAAGGAAAGACAATCAGGGATTACAAGTACAACCTTATAACCCCCGACATCGCACGCTGCTCCTTTGCGACAAACCTGTATCTCCGTGATGCGGACATCAACCTTATCGCTAAAATGATGGGCGTTGATTTGTCTTTGCTACTCCATCGCTTCATCTGCGAGGAAAAGAGGAACAAGGTAAGTTCGCTAAACTTCTTTAAATGACTTTTGCGGTGTTACAGAAAAGGCTGTGACGGTGGTTCGACTCCACACACCGCAACAAACTATTTGAGTTTGGAAATTTGATTCATCACATCGTCTTCTATGACTTTCGCATAAATCTCCGTGGTCTTCACCGAGGTGTGTCCGAGAGTTTTTGAGACAGTTGATAGCGGTATGCCGTTATGCAACGCCCATGTGGCGAATGTGTGGCGTGCAACGTGCATGGTGACATTCTTCTCAATCCTCGCAAGCAAGGCTATATCCTTCAAGTACCTGTTCATGGACTGATTTGAGTTAATCGGTAAATGAAACTTGTATTTTTCAAGAATGGAGTACGCCTTGTCGGGCAGTATGGTAAGGAATTTGTTCCCTGTCTTTTTCCTCTTTGAGGAAATGTAGCGCACGCCGTCACGCTCTATGATACTACTTCTGCTGAACTCCTTCATATCGGAGAAACACATTCCTGTGTAGCAGGAGAAAACGAAGCAGTCACGCACCTTGTCGTATCTGCTGATGAGAGGGACGGTTTCTATACGCTCCCTTTCCTCGTCAGTCAGGTACTCAATCTCGCTTCGCTCACCACGAGCGGCGATAAAGGTGCTGTATGGGCTTTCTTCAAGGAGTTTGTGCTTGACGGCATCGTCAATAAACGGCTTGACACTCTTGTGGTAATTCCTGACTGTTGCCTGCTTGATTCCACGCTTACGCACGAAATCGTCAAACTTCTTGATGTTTGCGTACGTGAAATCATCCCAACTGCTGAATATGCCGCAACGCTCAAGTGCGTCTATGGCGATAAAGATGTGCCGTCTTGTTGACTCCCTCACATCCTTGACCTCAGCCTGGTGCCTTATCCATGCGATAGGCTCAACAACCTCATCGGACTTCTGACGCAAAGACTCCTTTAGGCTCTGCAAGGAGAACTCACCGGTTTTCCAAAGCAGTTCCACCTTCTCGGAGAGAAAGGCGACAAGTCCTCTGATTTTCGTGTTACACTCGACTGCGCTGTCAAATCCCTTGCAGATTTTCTTATTACCGCTCCACTGGTTGAGAAAAACTCTCACGCCTGTGTTGTAATAGAATCGGGAGCCGTTATAGGAAACGGCTATCTCAACCGTCCCTCTCTTGCTTGCGCTTGAGCTGTGGCGGCGGTCAAAGACTACGGATATGGATGGGTATTTTGCCATTTTTAAGGGGTTGTACATTGTGAAATTGATAAAAGTACAGCAAATGTACACTTTTTATGTTGAAAAAAGAAATATATTGTTATACAATGTACGAATTATTATAACAAGTTTATTACCCCTAAAATGCTGTGTTTTAGATACTTTGTGTGTATAAAGTGTTGAGTTATAGACAAATAAAAAATTGGTGGAGACCACCCATTGGTGATTCGGCTGGGACTCAAACCCAGGACCCACAGCTTAGAAGGCTGTTGCTCTATTCAGCTGAGCTACCGAACCAGATTCTTCTTGGCTTGATGCACAAGAACGTTCTTTAGCGCAGTTACGGGGTGTGCCCGATACTTTTGCGACTGCAAAGTTAATAACTTTTTTGTTCCCCACCAAAATTTTCGCCAATTTCGCCTAATTTTTCGGGTGGAAATGCAGTGGAAATGCGCAATGAGTGCTGGGCGCGTGCCGTGAATTAGCGTTGAAAGTAGGATTTTGGAAGTTGGCGCATGTTGTAGCGCGATGCCATGGTTTCGCCGTAGGCACCTGCCGAGCGAATGGCGAAGATGTCGCCTCGCTTCGACACTGGCAATTTCTCGTCGTGGGCAAACACGTCGCTTGATTCGCAAATCGGCCCTACCACATCATACACATCGCTGGCAGTGTCGCGTGACGAGATGTTTTGAATCACATGGTGCGCCTGGTATAGCGCAGGGCGAATCAGGTCGGTCATGCCGGCATCGAGAATCACAAATTTCTTGTTGCGGTTTTCTTTCACAAACACCACACGGGCTATCAACGAGCCGCATTGTGCCACGATTGAGCGTCCGAGTTCGAAGTGAAGTTCCTGACCTTTGCGGAGTTTGAGTTTGTGCTTGAATGTGTTGAAGAAATGCTCAAAATCGGGAATGGCGTTCACATCGGGCTTCACGTAGTCGATGCCAAGTCCGCCGCCCATGTTAATCATTTCAAAATGAATGTCGTGACGGTCGAAATAATCGAGCAAACCATTCACGCTGTCGCAGAGCATGCTGAATGGTTTCATGTCGGTGATTTGCGAGCCCACATGGAAGTGCAAGCCACGTAAGTGGATATTGGGCAGCGAGAGTGCTTTGTTCACAGCCGTGGAGAGCATTTCAATGTTGATGCCAAACTTGTCTTCCGCCGTGCCTGTGGTGATGTAGCGGTGGGTGTGGGCATCGATGTCGGGGTTCACACGGATTGAGATATTTGCAACTTTTCCTTTTTTGCCAGCCAACTCATTAATTACTTCCAGTTCAGGCACCGACTCCACATTGAAACTGTAGATGTCGTTGTCCAAGCCAAGGTTGATTTCTGGGTCGGTTTTTCCCACGCCTGAATATACCATGCCATTAGCGGCAAAACCCGCAGCGAGCGCCGCACTGATTTCGCCACCACTCACGAGGTCAACGCCAAAGCCCTTTTTCGCGATTTCTTCAAGAATGGTCTTGTTGCCGTTTGCCTTCACGGCATAATGCACCTTGAAAGGATGACCTTTGATTTGACGGTTGATTTCGTCGAGTGTCTTGTTGAGCAACTTCAAATCGTAGTAGTAAAATGGAGTTGGCGTGTCTTGAAATGTTAGTAGCGGAAAACGATACATAATGTTATTATATTTGAGTAGTAGAACATTTTCTCTCGAAAATAATAGAAGTCTAAATTTCTTGAATATATGGTGTGTCGGGAAACACATCATAGCGTGGGAACATGTCACCTACGCTATGGTGTTAGCGTTTTTTGGGTGATGCGCCCCATTGCATTATTCCGTTTCCTCTTCTGAGGTGAAAGCGTTCCAACCCTGCGCGCGAATGGCTATTTCAGCATCGTCGCGAGTGACCATAAATGCACCAAGTTCGGGCTTGGTGATGCGTCCAATCAGTTTGGCTGACTTCATCTTCTGCACCTTCTCGTGGTCGGTGAGCGGAACGGTAAAGAGCAATTCGTAATCCTCGCCGCCATTCATAGCCGCTGTCACGAGGTTCATGTTCAGTTCCTCAGCCATCACTGCGGTTTGATAGTCGATAGGAATTCGGTCCTCATAGATACGGCAGCCCACATTGCTATCCTTGCAGATGTGGAGCAATTCGCTCGACAGGCCGTCGCTCACGTCCATCATGGCTGTGGGCTGGATGCCGAGTTCCTTGAGTTCGGCAATCACATCACGGCGAGCCTCAGGCTTGAGTTGGCGTTCGAGAATGTATTCACGGCCAGAGAAGTCGGGTTGGAAGTCCTTCTCTCCTGCGCCAGCCTCACGCTCGCGCTCCAGCAGTTGGAGTCCCATATAGGCTGCACCGAGGTCGCCACTCACGCACACGAGGTCGGTGTCTCTTGCACCGCCACGATACACAATCTTGCCCTCTTCGCCCTCGCCAATACAGGTGATGGAGATAATCAATCCTGTGACCGATGCCGAGGTGTCGCCACCCACAATATCAACGCCATATTGCTCACAAGCCAAGCGGATGCCGGCGTAGAGTTCGTTGATATGCTCAACGGTGAAACGCTTCGAGATGCCGAGCGACACGGTGATTTGCTTTGGCTGACCGTTCATGGCGTACACATCGCTGAAGTTGACCACAGCCGCCTTGTAGCCCAAGTGGCGAAGTGGCGTGTAAGTCAAGTCGAAGTGAATGCCTTCGAGCAGCACATCGGTGGTGACGAGTGCGCGCAAGTTGCAGTCGCTGCTATAGTCGAGCACCGCGCAGTCGTCGCCCACGCCCATTTGCGTAGTTGAATTTTTGATTTGAACATCCTTGGTGAGTTGCTCAATCAGCCCAAACTCACCAAGGGTAGAAATTTCAGTTTCAATCATTTTCTCAAAATAAATTTTTCGAAAATAGAAATTAGAAATTAGAAGTTAGAAATTAGATTTAAGAATCCTGCTCAAATGTTTTTTTCTTTTTCAAACTGAGCGTATCTTGGATTTTAATTTTGTAACTATTCATCATTTTGCGAATTTGAGATATTTCCTCAATTAATGGGGTTGCTTGATAATCGGTAATAAACCCCAACTCCACCGCAATGATTAATTCACATTCCAATTCACTTGCAGAGCCTTCTGCAATATGGATGAAGTGTGCAAAATCTTTAAGACTATCACGCCCACAACCTTCTGCTATATTGATAGGAATGGATGTTGCCGCTCTTCTGATTTGAGATTGGAGACCGAATTTTTCTTCAGCAGGAAATTCTCTTGACAAAACATAATTCATTTTTGAGAGAGAAATTCCTCGTTTCCAAATATCTAAAGTCTTAAAATCTCTCATTGAAAATCATTTTTTAAATCCAAAACTCTAATCTCAATATCTAAAGTCTCTTAAAATCAAAAGTCTAACTTCTAATTTCTAATTTCTAACATCTATTATAACTCTTCGAATTGGTTGATGATTTCTTCCATTACCATCGACATGATTGGCTCGGCCTTGGCGGCTGCGATTTGCACTTCTTCGTGGCTTACCTTCACCACTTCGATGCCTTCGCCGCCGAGGTCGGTGATTACCGACATGCCAAACACCTCCATGCCCATGTGGCGTGCCACAATCACTTCTGGCACGGTGCTCATGCCCACTGCATCACCACCGATGCGAGAGAAGTAGCGGTATTCGGCTGGGGTTTCGAATGTAGGGCCTTGTGTGCCCACATACACACCTTCCATCAGGCGAATATTCTTCTCTGCCGCAATCTCTTTCGCCTTCTTAATGAGGCGGTGGCTGTAAGGCTCGTCCATGCTTGGGAAACGTGGACCAAGTTCGTTATAGTTTTTGCCACGCAATGGATGCTCTGGGAAGAGGTTGATGTGGTCGTTGATAATCATCAAGTCGCCGATGCGGAACTCTGGGTTCATACCGCCTGCTGCATTCGACACAAAAAGTGTCTTCACGCCCAACTTGTTCATCACACGCACTGGGAAAGTGGCTTCCTTCATGCTGTAGCCCTCATAGAAGTGGAAACGGCCTTGCATAGCCATGATGTACTTGCTACCGAGGTTACCAAAAATCAAGCGGCCACTGTGGCCCTCAACTGTTGACACAGGGAAGTTAGGAATTTCCGAATAAGGGATTGCCACCTTAATGTCGATATGCTTCACAAGTTCTCCCAAGCCAGTGCCCAGGATAATTGCAGTTTTAGGCATTTCGCCCACTTTTTCTGTAATATAAGCTGCGGTTTCGCTAATCAGTTCTAACCAGTTTTTTTCTTGTTCCATAATATTGTTGGTTTAGTTTCAAAATAAATAATTGGGGATATATCACGCCGGTGCCACATGTCGGTAAAGTGTGTGCTGCACCGTCATTTGTTGTAAAAAAATATTATTCTTCAGTAGGGGCATTGATTTTCGCCTCAAGCACGTGTATAAACTCGTCCTCGTTCACATTCACCGTCACCCTGATAGGAATGAAGTAGATGTATGAGCGCATTTCAATCGGGAAATATGGATTGTTGAGAATGCGCACCGCGTCTTTCTCGGTGGTGACAATGAATTTCTGCGCACCTTGCAACTCGTTGAAAATCTTGATAATGTATTTAAAATCCTCACGAGTGTAGTCGTGGTGGTCGTCGTAATGAATCACCTTCACCTGCGCATTGAAGCTACGCAGATACTTCACGAATGGGCGCTGGTTGGCAATACCGGTAAGTCCCAAAATCAGGTCGTTCGGTCCGAGGAACGACAGGTTTTCGAGTAGCACCTGCGAAATGGGGAACACGGGCTTAGGATAAGCGTATTCGATGCGCGAGAAATAGAGTTTTTGCGATGGATAGAGGTCCAAGTTCTTACTGCTCAGCTTCATATCCAGTGGCGAAATGTCGTAAGGGCACTTGGTCACAATCACGATATCCGCCTTCAAAATATAGCGGAATGGTTCACGGAGCGTGCCCAAAGGCAAGAGGCGGTCGTTGTGTGGTGGTCGGTTGTAGTCCACCAGCACGATGTTCACCTTTGGCTTCACATAGCGGTGCTGGAAAGCGTCGTCGAGCAAAATCAAATTGATGTCGGGGTCGAGTTTCAGCATTTCGTGAATACCCTTTCTGCGGTCTTCACACACAGCCAGCGTAATCATGCCCAAGAACTTATGGTAAATTTGATACGGCTCGTCGCCCAGATCCTTTGGTCCGAGCGTTTCACGCGCCATGATAAAGCCGTGAGTTTCGCGCTTGTAGCCACGGCTGAGCACACCGATGTGGTATTTTTGGCACAATTCCTCCACGATGTATTCCACATGTGGCGTTTTGCCAGTGCCGCCCACCGTGATATTGCCCACCGACACTACCGGCACATCAAACGACTCCTGCTTGAGTATGCCCATGTTGAAGGCGGCGTTGCGTAGCCAAACCCCTGCCCCGTAAATCCACGAGAATGGAGTGAGGATCAGCTCAACTGCGGTCTTGCGCTGTTCTTTATTTAATATTTTAGTTAAAAATTCCTTCAATTTCAGATTGAGATAAAATGAGATTATTTCAGTTCGGTTTCGGGGAGCAGACACAAAATGTGGTCGCGGTGCAGAATAGCCTGAATGCTCTCGTAGTAGGCGTAGAACATACCCATGTCGCGCTTCATCTTCTCTGTGGTGCGCATTTGCATATACTTTCCGAGCATCGCCATCATGTTTTCCTCCATTGTAGGATAACATTCCACGCTGTAGTAGCCGGTGTTGAGCCCCGCTTTCTTTGCTGTCCACTCTATGGCATCGGCAAGCGAGCCAAATTGGTCGATTAAACCTATCTTTTTAGCAGAGATGCCGTCCCATACGCGTCCGCCACCTATTGCCTTGATTGAATCCTGCTTCACTTTTCTGCCATCGGCACAGCGTTTGGTAAACAGTTCGTAACCTTCGTTCACGCTGTTTTGAATCGACTGGCGTTGGGCTGGTGTGAGTCGTTTCGAGAGCACGCCCATCGCCAAGAGGTCGGCGTTTTCGTTGGTTTTCACCACTTCCACATTCACGCCAATTTTGTTTTCCACCAAATCCTGTGCGCAAGGTATCACGCCAAATATGCCTATGCTGCCCGTGATGGTGGTGCTGTCGGCAAATATACGGTCGGCGCCACACGAAATATAGTAGCCGCCCGAAGCCGCATAGTCGCCCATCGACACGGTGAACGTCTTGCCCGCCTTTTTGAAGTTTTCGAGGGCGTGCCAAATTTGCTCGGAGCCAAACGCGCTGCCGCCGGGCGAGTTCACACGCAGCACCAGTGCCTTCACATCATCGTTGCGCTGGAGTTTGCCGATGCAGTCCACCAGTTGTTCGCTGTCGATGCCTTCGCCTGGTGTGCCGCCGTCGATATCACCGCAAGCATACACCACTGCTATCACGCCGTCTTTATTTTCGCCAGCGTCGTAGTTGGTGGCAAGCATTTGTGGCGACACAAAGTTCAGGTCGTCGGTCTCCTTCACGTTGGTGAGTTTGCGAAGACGGTTCTCAAATTCGGGGCGATAGATTTTCGCGTCCACCAAATGGCGCTTAATCAGAGTGTCGGCTGGCTGAACCAGCAGTATGCTATCCACGTATTGGTTGAACGCACCACGGTCAATCTTTCTGGCGTCTGCCATCTCGTTTTCAATCACGCCCCAGATGTTGCCCAGATACAGTTGTTGCTGTTCGCGGTTTTCGGGACTCATGGCATCGAGCATGTAAGGCTCCACGGCGCTCTTGTAGGCACCCACACGAATCACCTGCATTTCCACGCCTATGTTGTCGAGCACTTTCTTGAAATAGGGCGTACACGAAGCCATGCCGTGTACATCCACCGCGCCCACAGGGTTGATGAAAATGCTGTCGGCTGCCGTAGCCACATAGTAGTCGCCTTGGTCGAAGCCCATGTTGCCGTAGGCATATACCCATTTTTTACTTTTCTTGAAATTGACGATGGCTTTTCTGATGGCACGCAGTGTGGCAGGAGCGGCTTGCACGCCATTGCAGTTGAGCACCACGCCGTCGATGTTGTCGTCGAGCATCGCCACACTGAGCGAGCGTTCAATGTCTTGCAGACTGGCGCCTTTTTCCGATCCTTGAAGTATGGCTATCAATTCGTTGACGCTGCTCACTTCCTCGCTGCGCTCTTCCACAGCACCACTCAAGTCGATTTTGAGAATGGAATGGCTTTTCACCGTGGCGGTGCCGCGACCCATCGACAGCGAAATCGACACGCCGAGCATCAGCACGCAAAGCATAGCCACCATGATAGCAATAAAGGAGCCCACAAACGAGCCGCATATAATCAGGAAAAATTTCTTCAACATAGCGTTAAAATTTGAGCCAGTGGTTTAAAAAACACGCCCTTTTCCGCAAGGGCAGATATTCAATCATACAAAGATAATGGTTTTTTCACAACTTTTCCTCCATAATCCATAAAAAATCACGCTTTTCACATTAATAAAGTAGAAAATAGCCAATTTACCTGTGCAACAGCCCATCAAACCACCAAAAACGACAATAGCGTATGGATATGGCTTTGGCATATTTCTAATGCGTTGATATGTCGCCACCTAACTCAACATGCCAAAGGCATGTCCCTACGTCAGAGCGAAATCGCATATTTGGAGCGTATTTTTCCTGTGTGATGAAGATTTCCGTGGTGGGTTTGGGGTGACAGTGGGCGCTACCAAGAATTTTCACTAACTTTGTGGCGAAAATTTTTATTCATCGTTAGCAAATCATTCGAAAAAGATATGGAAATTAGCCTTATTGTGAATATTGCTTTTCTTGTTGCCATCGCACTGGTGCTGAGTATGATGCTCCGCTGGGATTTGCAGATGCTCCAGCAGCACAGTTTCAGCACAGCCGACTACTACGACTGGCTGCGCTCCACCGACGAAACCTGCTCCACCAAGCGCATCGTGATGCTGGCGGTGCTGATTGGCAGCACCACCACTTATGCCAAGGAATCGTGGTTGGTAATGGCACTTTTGGCCACTGTCACCCTCGCGCTCGCCACCTTCTTGCTCAAGCAGCAACGCAAGCAGCCACTCCACTTCTGCAAGCGCATGGCAATCAACAGTTTCACCACGTTTCTTATTGCCTGCATTTTCACCACTATTGTGGCAATTATGAGCGAAACGCCCGAACTGAAAATGCTCAATAGCGTTTACAGTGTTCTGTTTTTCGCCACCTTCTCCTACGTGTTTTCGCTCATTGCCAACTGGCTTGTGGGTTTGTTCATAAAAAAAGATGCGAAATAAGTTATCTCTATTCCAGTCATTATTTGTAATTTTGCAGTTGGTTTCTTTCAGAAAAGATTCAGAAAAGGGCCTCAAAGTGAACTATAATTGAACTAAAAAAACATATTTATCAAATGAATATAGTTGTTCTTGCTGGTGGTACCAGCACCGAAAGAAAAGTGTCAATCGTTTCTGGCACAAATGTTTGTAAGGCACTCCGCGAAAAAGGTCACCGCGCTGTGTTGGTTGATGTGTTCTGTGGCGTAGAGAATGCCGACGCTGCCGACTTTTTCCCTGCCGACTACGATGTGGATAAGGCAAGCGCCTACATGAGCAGTTTCGACGACCAAATCGACGCTATGGTGGCAAGCCGCCGCGCCTTCTTCGGACCAAACGTGATTGAGATGTGCCAGCAAGCCGACATCGCTTTCCTCGCCCTGCATGGCGCTAATGGCGAAGATGGCCGCATTCAAGCCACTTTCGACTTGATGGGCATTCGCTACACAGGCACTGGCTACCAGAGCAGCGCACTGGCAATGGACAAGACCATCACCAAATACATTTTCCAAGCCAAGGGCGTGCCTACCGCCAAGGGCTACGAAATCAGCCGTGATGCCGCTTTGGTCACTCCCGACGACAGAGGTCTCACCTATCCTGTGATTGTGAAGCCCGCATGTGGCGGCTCAAGCGTGGGCTGCACCATCGCTACCGATGCCGAGCAATTCAAGACTTCGGTTGCCACCGCATTTGCCCTTGAGGGAAAAGCCGTGGTGGAGGAATTTTTCAAAGGCCGTGAGTTTTCTGTGGGCGTAATCGAGGGCAAGGCGCTGCCTGTTATCGAAATCGCTCCAAAAGATGGTTGGTACGACTATAAGAACAAATATGTGCCAGGTGCCACTATCGAAACATGCCCTGCACAAATCACCCCAGAGCAAACCACCCGTATGCAGCACCATGCCGAAGAGGCGATGAAGGCACTCGGCATCACTGGCTATGGCCGCATCGACTTCCTGATGAACGAGCAGGGACAAATGATTGTGCTTGAGGCCAACACGCTCCCTGGCATGACTGCCACCAGCCTCCTTCCACAAGAGGCGGCAGAGGTGGGTGTGCCTTACGGCGACCTTTGCGAAAAACTTATCGAAATATCGTTGAAGAATTTCAAAGCATAAAATAATTTCTGAAAAATGAAGAATCTTTCATTAGCAAATATTGCAGCGGCTGCCGGTGGGCAATATGTGGGTCCTGCCGAAATGCAGTCATTCGAGGTAACCGCCATAGAATCAGATAGCCGTAAGGTGCCAAAGGGCGGCTTGTTTGTGGCTATCAAGGGTGAGCGTGTGGATGGACACAAGTTCATCGACCAAGTGATTGCAAACGGCGCGGCGGCGGTGCTGTCGGAAATCGACCTCGGCGAAAAGTCGTTCCCCTACATTCGTGTGGGCTCATCGCTGCAGGCAGTGAAAGATATTGCGGAATTCTATCTCAAGCAACTCCACATTCCCGTTATAGGCATCGCTGGCAGCGTGGGCAAAACCAGCACCAAGGAGATGGCTTACAGCGTGCTTCGCCAAAAATTCAATGTGCTGAAAACCGAGGGCAATTTCAACAATGAGTTGGGCGTGCCACTCACCATTTTCCGCCTTCGCAACGAGCACGAGATGGCGGTGCTGGAGATGGGTATCAGCGACTTTGGCGAAATGCATCGACTGGCGAAAATCGTGCGCCCCAACACCGTGATCATGACCAATATCGGCTACTGCCACTTGGAGAATCTGATTGACCGCGACGGCATTTTGAAGGCCAAAACCGAGATTTTCGACTTCCTCGAAAGCGATGCGCACATCATTCTCAATGGCGACGACGACAAACTCGCCACCATCACCGATGTGCGTGGCATCAAGCCTGTGACTTTCGGTTTCGCTCCTGAACGCGACATTTGGGCTGATGAACTGAAAAGCCTCGGTTTGAAGGGCACGGCTTGCCAAATCCACACCCATGTGGGCGACTTCCACGCCACGGTGGGTATGCCGGGCCGGCACATGGTGGCTAACGCTTTGGCTGGCACCGCTGTGGGATTGGCTTACGGACTGACGCTGGATCAAATCAAGACTGGCATCGAGGCGAACGAGTCGCTCTCTGGCCGCTTCAATATCATCGACACCGACCACTACATCATCATCGACGACTGCTACAACGCCAACCCTGTGTCGATGAAGGCGTCGCTCGAAGTGCTGCAAGACGGTGCCAACCGCCGTGTGGCAATCCTTGGCGACATGGGCGAACTTGGCGAGAATGAAAAGGCACTGCACGCCGAGGTGGGCGCATTTGCCGCAGGTCTGAACATCGATGCCATATATTGCGCAGGTCCTCTTTCAGAGGCGATTAGCGACGAGGCAAAGAAAACCGCCACACCTAAAGATATTCGTCACTTTGCCACACGCGCCGAGCTGATGGAAGCGCTCCCCACCTTGCTCCACGATGGCGACACCATACTCGTGAAAGCATCACACTTCATGCAATTCACCGAAATCGTCGACCTGCTTAGGAAGTAAAGTCAACGAGTCAACGAGTCAACAGGTCAACGAGTTTTTTGGGGAGAAGGGTCGGTTTTGGGTCCGAAGGGTCGGTTTTGGGTCCGAAGGGTCTGAAAACTAAACACCTATTTAATCCATTAAATCCTATTTACACCTATTTAAAAATAAATTATAAAAATAGGTGATAATGGATTTTTAATGGATTAAATAGGTGTTTCAGCTCCCATCAGACCCCAATCGGACCCAAAAACTCGTAGCAGCATCCCCAACTCGTTGACCTGTAGACTTTTTTCTTGAGCTTTTTTTGTTTCTTGAAAAAATATGTGTAACTTTGTGGAAAATGGGGTGGCTGTGCTCTGATGAAAAACTATTTTTTATGAATAGAGAGTGACCAAATTCCCTTTTGCGACTAATCAACAAAAACTAATAATTTTAAAACATTTTATGAATATGAAAAAGCAACTACTATTTCTGTTTTTCGCCCTGCTGGCACTGTGTGCCTCGGCGGAACCAAACGATGTGTTTTCGGTCGGCGACCTCACCTATTCGGTGATTTTGGATTCCTATAGCGGAAACCCCGGTATTGTGTCGGTAAAAAGTCTTAGCGCACAAGGAAAGGCAAAAACTTCGCTCAAACTCGACATTCCTGGAGTGGTATATTATAACGGCTACAAGTATAAGGTGGGGGTGATTAACTATGATGCGTTCAAAGGACAGTCAAACATTTCGGTGGTGCAAATCCGCTACAACATCACCCGAATTGCGCAATCGGCGTTTGAAAACTGCACCAGCCTCACCACTGTGTATATGCCAAGTTCATTGACCAATGTGGCATATCATGCGTTTTGGGGTTGTAATGCATTGAAGTCGGTTTACTACGCTAATCCTACACCAACCTCCAACTCTGTGATTACAAATGCTTTCCCTGACAACACTAACATGACCCTTTATGTGAGCAAGGCTCACACCAACTCGGTGGAGAATGCCCGAAAAGTGCAGGCGTTCGACTATTTTTCAACAATTAGGAAGCATGTGTATGCCTCCGACTTCATTCTCAGCGATCATGGATATTTCTGCGTGACGAAAGCACCATTAAGCGATGGCTCAACCAGAGGTGAAATGTCGCTTGTGGGTGTTTATGCCGATGATAATCTGAACAGCTCATGGTCGGGCGCTTATAATAATGGCATCCTCGATTTCGATGTGGTGGAGATTGCCGACAGTGCGTGTTTGGGCAACACCGGAATAAAGAACGTGAATTTAACTGGCTATTCAAAGTTGGGAAGAGTAGGTAAGTCGGCGTTCAATGGGTGCACAGCCTTATCCTCGGTGGCTTTAAATTCGAGTTTGCTTAAGATTGGGTCGTATGTTTTTAGAAATTGCAGGGCATTGACTTCTATCAATTTGCCTGCAAGTGTGAAGGAGTGTAGCGCGTACTTTGTGGACGGCTGCTCAAACCTGCAAACCATCTCGGTGAATGGCAACAACAGCTACTACACCTCAATCAAGGGTGTGCTTTACAACAAGGCTAAAACCACATTACTACGATGCCCTGAAGGATATACGTCCACATCATTCTTAAGTGATAATTATCCCTCATCCATTACCACCATTGGTAATTATGCATTTGAATCGTGTAAGAACATTGAATCTATAACTATTCCCTATGGCGTCACCTCATTTGGCTACGGGGCTTTCCGATACTGCACTTCGCTGAAATTCCTGAAAATCCCAAGCTCTGTTAATGAGTTCGGAGATGGCGCTTTCGTTGGGGTTGTGAATCTTGAGCATTTAACCGTCAATATCAAGACACCTCCTGCCATAGCAAGCGATTATTTCAAAGATGTAAAGAAGTGGTATTTGTTTGTGCCTCATGATGCGCAGGATGCCTATCGTCAAGCCGCCACATGGAAAAACTGGATTTACATTTACAGGGGAGCAAGCGATTTCATGGTGAATTACAAAACCCCGTCTGCTTACTATATAGTGGGTTACACCATCACAAGCACCACGCCTGTGATCATCAATGGAAAGGCGTATGCAGGAAAGGCAACGGTTACCAATCTCAGTTTCTTTGACAAAAACATCACACTGAAAGATGGTGCTGAGGTTAAATTTTATGATGTCGGAAAGAATTACGCAGTCACGGCGATCAACTTTGTTAACCCTGAAAATACATCGCTGGAACCCAATACGTCAATTACACTTGGCGCAAACATCGAGACTATTGGGGAAAGGGTATTTGAGGGATTGACCAACCTTACAGAAATCAAGTTGAACTCTAACTTGAAACGTATTGGCAACTACGCTTTCCAAAACAGCGGCATCGCCAACGACATCAACTTGCCATACGGTTTGGAAATCTGTGGATTTGGAGTGTTCCGCAATACCAAAGTGAAGCATATATTGGTTCCAAGTTCGGTGTCGACATTAGGTCTTGATGCCTTTGCTGAGAATAAAAACCTGGAGGAATTAATCATCAACAAATCATCGTGGTCAAATTTAGCAGATTGGAATATTACTGGTATTCCCAAATCGTGCAAGCTCTATGTGCCTCTGGGCAGCGAAAGATTATATAAGGATAACCCAAAGTTGGGTAAACTCAAAGTGACGGAAGGCTCCTACGACTTTACCTTCAATAACGCAAATGCCCACGACACCTATTATCACATGACTGTGATCAGTGGCAATCCTGTGACCGTAGATGGCGTGACCTATGCCGGCAAGGCGAAATATGTGTATCACCCAGCGAACATGCAACTCACCTCCTACAGCAAGTTCACAGCCGACAATTATGAAACAGATGTTACTAATGGCGCAAATAAGAAATATCTCATGACAAAGATTGACGACCGCACATTAGATATGTGTTCGCACATTACGGAGGTGAATATCGACAAGATGAAGCACTTGAGGCACATTGGGCGCAGAGCATTCTTCTACACAGGTATTCAGAAATTCACTGTGCCAAGCACATGCGTCTACATTGGCGAAATGGCGTTCGCTTCATGCCAAAAACTCTCTGAGCTGATGCTTTTGAATAATGAAAAGCGCATATGGGGTGGACAGTTCTATGGTCAAAACGCCAAAGGATTCAAGTGCTATGCGCACTGGAGGTCGTATTACAAATATAGTGATAGTGTAAAAGGATGGAAAATCTTTGTGGGCGATACCAACAGGCCAATCGACCGTCTGGAGGCGTATTTTATCGCAGATCAAGGTGCCAACGCCTACGCTTTCTCGGTTCTGCAAGATGTGGATTGGAAAGCGACTGGACTGAATGCCTACTACGTGACTGGCTATAATGTGGAAAAAAAGATGGTTTACACCCATAAGGTGGCTGACAGCTATAGAGGAGTAGGCTTGTTGATTGATGGTTTCAAAACAGATAGCATTTACATACTCAAGAAGGCCGAAACACTTTCCCAAAGACCCAGCCAAAACTATCTTGTGGGCAACGCACGTGAAGATGTAGTGATTACCAATGAAGATAAATGGACTTCGCAATATCTATTCAGCGAGAGTTACAAACACTTCTGGCGGTCGTCAACTTCTTACACACTTAAGACGGGGAGCGCTTACTTGAAAATACAAGACTTTGCTGTTAAAGACATTGTCAGTTTTGGAATTGACATATACTCACAAGCCCCTGGCGACATCAATGGCGATGGCGAAGTGAACGTGAGCGATGTTACCGCCCTCATCAACAAAATCCTCGGCAGTAGCACCTATTCCGACGCCGTATGCGACATCAACGGCGACGGCGAAATCAACGTGAGCGACGTTACCGCCCTGATTA
>OIYV01000048.1_pt1 | contig 87729 bp, 106 predicted proteins | sample 1588251 | NCBI WGS metagenome assembly OIYV01 (sample SAMN03283282) | human gut metagenome | biome: human-associated habitat; material: feces | host: Homo sapiens | place: Peru | collected 2012
CGTTCTCTAACAACCTCATTCTCTTTATGCCCGTAATTTATTTAGGACAATATTGGAATTTTGCTGAGAAATATGATGCTGAATGAGGTATTTTTCAAGCATCGACTTGAATTTATCGGGCTTGATGCCCCATTTCGGACTGATGAGCATGTCGGCTGGCGACTCCGAAACGAATCGCTCAATGGCGATTTTTGGCGACAAACGCTTCACCACTTCGCCACACAGTGCCAAATATTCATCTAAAGTGAAGCATCGGAAGTCGGCAATTAGTCCAGAATTGAGCATTTTTTCAAGTGCCGTGCCTTTCACCACTTGCAGCTGGTGGAATTTCACCACATCTACTGGCAATGAGGATATTACATCAACAGTATGGAGCATATCGCGCTGCGACTCGCCGGGCAAGCCAAGTATCAAGTGGGTGCATTGCGGTATGCCATATTCGTGCGTAAGCTTGATGGCTGACACAGAAGTGGCAGCGTCGTGACAGCGATTGATGATGCGCAGAGTGCTATCGTGGAGTGTTTCCACACCATATTCAAGCATCACAAAACAACGCTGCTGAAGTTCTCGCAAATAGTCCAGCAGTTCTTTTGACACGCAATCGGGACGTGTGGCAATCACAATCCCCACCACATCATCAACGGCAACAGCGTCGGCATACAGTGCCTTGAGCCGCTCCAACGAGGCGTGTGTGCCAGTGTGCGACTGGAAATATGCGAGAAACTTCATGCCCTCGTATTTCCCAGAGAAAAACCGCTTGCCACGCTCCAGTTGCTCCGTCACACTCAAAGAAGCATTGCAGTAAGAGGTGTTGAACGACTGGTTGTTGCAATAAATGCAGCCACCCACCCCTTTAGCGCCGTCGCGATTAGGGCAAGTGAATCCTGCATCGATGGGCAATTTCTGCACCCGAAAGGCGAAATGCTCATTCAAAAAATCGGAATAAGTGCGATATAGTTTAGGCTGTTTCAAATCTTGGCGGTACGATTTAGCAAATAGTTGTCCAAAATCACCAACGCCGCCATCGCCTCGACAATGGGCACAGCCCTTGGCACCACGCATGGATCGTGACGGCCTTTAGCGTGCAACACGGTGGCATTTCCATGAACGTCGATAGTGGGAACGTCTTGCAGAAGCGTAGCCACAGGCTTAAACGCCACATTAAAGTAAATGTCCTCACCATTGCTAATACCACCCTGTATGCCACCCGAATAGTTGGAGGTAGTGCGCACTTTTTCGCCATCACTCACGAAGCTGTCAATCACCTCGCTACCACGATGATTTACAAAATCAAATCCTAAGCCAAACTCCACGCCCTTAGCCGCATTTATCGACATCATAGCCATCGACAGCTGCGCATTGAGGCGCGAGAAAACAGGTTCGCCCAAACCAGCGGGCACACCCTTAATCACACACGACACCACGCCACCAAGCGTATCGCCTTTCGCCTTGGCATCGGTGATGGCGGCAATCATTTCAGCGGCCTTTTCTTGGTCGGGGCATCGCACTGCATTGTTGTCGATAGCCGACAAATCGAGCGACTGATAGGACGAATCCACGGCTATTGAAGCCACTTGTGAAGTGTAAGCCGTCACCTCAATCCCCAGTTGCTTCAACGCTTTCATGGCAAAGGCACCAGCCACCACACGAGCGGCAGTTTCGCGCGCCGACGAGCGTCCGCCGCCACGATAGTCGCGAATGCCATACTTGGTTTGATAAGTGAAATCGGCATGTGACGGACGGTAGCACTTGGCAATGTCGCTATAGTCTGACGAATGTTGGTTGGTGTTCCTAATCATAAAGCCGATAGGAGTGCCCAAACTCACACCCTCGAACACGCCCGAAAGAATCTCCACCTCATCAGCCTCATTGCGTGAAGTGGTGATAGCCGACTGCCCCGGACGGCGACGTGAAACCTGACGCTGAATGAAATCGAAATCAATTTTCACACCAGCCGGGAAACCATCAATCACGCCACCAATCGCCACACCGTGCGATTCACCGAAAGTAGTGACCGTCAATATATTACCGAATGTATTTCGCATTTTCACTCAAACTTTATTATTTATCCGAAACCAAGTCGCACACAGTTGCTCCCACATATTTCACCAGGTCGTCGGGATTGATTTTCAGTTGCAAACCACGCACGCCAGCACTCACATAAATGTAATCGAACAAGATGCAGGTTTCGTGGAAATAGGTTGGGAAAGGCTTTTTCATGCCGATTGGCGAACAACCGCCACGAATATAGCCCGTGGTGGGCAGCAATTCCTTCATCGGAATCAAGTCGGCTTTCTTGTTGCCCGAAATTTTTGCGGCTTTCTTCAAATCCACCTCATCTTCACCTGGCACCACGCACACGAAATGCCCAGTTTTATCGCCACGCAGCACCAAAGTTTTAAACACTTGCTCAATGTCTTCACCAAGTTGCTCCGCAATATGTCCAGCGCTAAGGTCGTTCTCGTCCACAATGTATGGCACAAGCGAGTATGAAATTTTCGCCTGATCAAGAAGCCTTGCGACATTGGTTTTTGCAATCTTTTTCATTTATTTAATGCTTTAACAATACAAAATTACTCGTTTTCTGCCTATATTTGCAAGATAAACGCAGTTATTTCATGAATAAGCGCCACATATTCGCCATTATTGCGGCTTTTTGCATAGCAAATAGCCACGCACAAGTGTGTGCCTTCACCGACAGAAAAGGGCTGCTGCAAGCACTCGAACAGGCTGAAGACACATTCGGCAATCCGCTGAGCACAGCGCACGACGAAGCGAAATATGTGGAGGTGCTGAGGACTGTGTGCGATAGCGAACTATTGTCGGAAGCCGACAAAATGCGCCCGAAACTGCTGCTCGCCGATGCTTTGAAGAATCAGATAGGCACACAAGCTGCTGATATAGAATATGTAACCACAGATGGCAGCACGCACCACATCTACGACAGCACTGCACCGCTCACACTCATCTATTTCAACGACCCCGACTGCGAATCGTGCGAAAAGGTGAAACACAGGCTCGACACCTGCACCATATTGCAAAATATGGTGGCTGAAAAACGCCTTGAAATTGTGGGCATCTACACGCTTGACGATGAGCAGGCATGGAAAAGCGCCAACTTCCCCACCTACATCATAAATGGCTGGAACAAAAACCAGGACATAGAGCAAAACGAAACGTATTCGCTCCCCACTCTCCCACTATTTTATTTGCTTGATTCCGACAAAAAAGTGCTGTTGAAAGGCGAAGCAAGCCTCAACAGAGTGCTGCGCTATTTGCACAACGATACCACAAAATAGGCATCATCGTCAGCCCCAACTTTATACAAGGCAGATGCACGGTGGCCAATCACCCAAATAATATCACCATCAGCCTCCATCACCCACACTTCCTGCTTTTCTCGCTCACTCAATTTTAGGTCTGTAAACAAGTCGCTTAAAAGTTTGCTTCCTTTCATGCCGAATGGGCGAAATCTATCGCCATTTTTCCAATGGCGAACCACTACATTTTTGGCATTTTCCACATCACATGAAAGTGCAATTACATCTTTACCATTGCACGATTTCAAATCGTGTTGCGTACGCAAAACTTTTTTCACTTTCATTTTTATTGGCTGGGATATATAATTGTCGCACAAATTAATGCCGTACGCACAATCAAGTTTTACTTTATTGACAAAAACTTCAAGTTTCGTGCGTAATATAGTTAAAGTAAAGGTTGAGGAATAGAAGTGTTTGCCTACTCCGTGTTCACTGCCAAATGCCTTCAAAATATCGGTGCATTGCGCATAATTGAAGCCATAGGGTTTTAGAATTTCGAAAAGTAAAGTATTGACATTTGTAAACCGTAACAAGCGGGCACAATCCACCAGCTGAACATCATCTTTCTGTTCACAGATTTCTGCCTGTGCTTGCTCAATCAGTTCATCATAAAGCGAAGCGCACGAGCGCACCTGCTGCACCGTTTTGCCCAATTGTGCGGCAGCACCAGGAAAATGTTGCTCAATGGTGGGTAAAATGATGTTTCTCAACTTATTTCGCTTCACATCATTTTTCTGGTTAGTGGAGTCAGTCACATAACCTTGGCTGTTATCTTCAAGATATTCAAGCACTTCACCCCTCGTCACGCACAGCAATGGCCTCACCACAGCATCGTTTTTTGGAGCGATGCCCGACAGTCCACCAATTCCCGATCCTCTCAAGGCGTTGATGAAAAAGGTTTCCACATTATCGTTCTGATGATGTGCCACAGCAATCACTCCGCAATCCTGCTCGCGAAGCAACACCTTAAACCATGCGTAGCGCAAATCGCGGCAAGCCATTTCAAGCGAAACGCCCTTCCTCCTCATATACGCCGGCACATCGAAGTCTTTCACAAAAAGCGGCACATTCAAGTGAGCGCACAACTCACGCACAAAAGCCTCATCGCGATTCGACTCATCGCCACGGAGATGGAAATTGCAGTGCGCTGCCTTACAGTCGTAGCCCAAGGCCAGCAGCACACGCAGAAGTGCCACAGAATCGGCACCGCCACTAAGTGTCGCTAACACAGGCCGAGCACCACTTATCAGGTGGTGCCGCACAATAAAATCTTTAACTCGCTTTTCGAATTGCTGTGAATAATCTGTACGCATAATTAATGCAAAGATATTGAATTTTGATAAGCTGTGGGGGATTAGGCTATCAAAAGTTTTTCGGATTAAGGGATTTTTTGTAATTTTGCGTTGAAAACTATAATAATATATATGTTACTCGAAAGAATTGAAGCTTTAAAAGAGCAAATCAACGCACTTCAAGCTGCCAACGAAGAAGCACTTGAAGCATTGAGAATCAAATATCTCAGCAAAAAGGGCGAAGTGACCGCCCTGTTCAACGAATTTCGTAATGTGCCAGCTGATCAAAAGAAGGAATTTGGCCAGAAATTAAACGAACTCAAGAACCTCGCAACTGATAAGTTGAACGAACTTCGCGAAGGTTTCAAAGCTCAAGCAAAAGAAGCCAACAAGATAGATATCACACGCCCTGCCATGCCAGAAAAGCTTGGCACACGCCACCCTATTTCACTCGTTCGCAAAGAAATCATTGATATCTTCGCACGCCTCGGCTTCACATTGGCTGATGGCCCAGAAGTGGAAGACGACTGGCACGTGTTCAGCGCGCTCAACTTTGCCGCCGACCACCCTGCTCGCGATATGCAAGACACATTCTTCATCAACGCTGACGAAAAAGACGTGAAGCGCAACATCATTTTGCGTAGCCACACCAGCTCTGTGCAGGTTCGCGCAATGGAAAAGAAGCAACCACCTATTCGCATCATCTGCCCAGGCCGTGTGTATCGCAACGAGGCAATTACCGCACGCGCACACTGCTTCTTCCACCAGATTGAAGGATTGTACATCGACAAGAATGTGAGCTTTGCCGACTTGAAGCAAGTGCTCCTCAACTTTGCACAAGAGCTTTTCGGTGCCGACACAAAAATCCGTCTTCGTCCAAGCTACTTCCCATTCACTGAACCAAGTGCCGAAATGGACGTATCTTGTATGCTTTGTGGTGGCGAAGGTTGCGGTTTCTGTAAGCACACTGGCTGGGTGGAAATTCTCGGCTGTGGCATGGTTGACCCTAACGTGCTCGAATCAAGCGGCATCGACAGCAGCGTGTATAGCGGCTACGCATTCGGTTTGGGTATCGAGCGTATCACCAACTTGAAATATATGGTGAAAGACTTGCGCATGTTTAGCGAAAACGATGTTCGCTTCCTCGACGAATTTGAGGCTGCTCACTAATTTATAGAAGTTAACAACTGTCGGGAACTATCTTTTCGGATCCTGACAGCTCACAACAAACAATACAGAGAAATGATGCACATTAGTTGCATCATTTTTCGTTTAAACCATATCTAAGGAAATGACGCTAAAAGAACGATATGAAGGCTGCTTGGCATACTGGCAGGAACAAAACCCGAATCCTGGCACAGAACTCAACTACAGCAACAATTTTGAGCTACTGGTGGCGGTGATGCTTTCGGCTCAATGCACCGACAAACGCATCAACATAGTCACCCCTGCCCTATTTGCGGCATACCCAACGGCTGAAGCCATGGCAAAGGCATCGTTCGACGACATTTTTCCACTCGTGAAAAGCGTGTCGTACCCCAACAGCAAAGCCCAGCACCTACTGGACATGTCGAGAATGCTCGTCAATGAGTTTGGAGGCGAGATTCCGAATACAATGGCAGAAATGACCCGACTCCCCGGCGTGGGGCGTAAAACCGCCAACGTGATGCTCGGACAAGCGTTCGGAAAAGCCGCTATCGCCGTAGATACGCATGTGTTCCGTGTGGCTAACCGCATCGGGCTCAGCAACGGCAAAACACCTTTAGAGGTGGAAAAGTCGCTCGCAAAACACATTCCAGAAGACAAACAATGGAAGGCGCACCACTGGATTCTGCTACACGGCCGCTATGTGTGTAAAGCCCAAAAGCCCGACTGCCTCAACTGCGCCATCAAACCATTCTGCAAAACCTACACCAAAAAATATACCTCAAAGTAATTTAATTTAGACATATTTATGGGAAAGACTGTAACAACATATTTAATTGACGGAGACCCGAAAGGAACTCAATACGCATTCATTAGCAACAAGATTTGCCAAATGTTTGTCGTGCCACGTTCTAACCTCTCCTATTTGAATACACAAGAGAAGTTACAAAAACCTGCGTTTTACATATTACTGGGGGAAGATGAATCAACAAAACCGCAGGCATATATAGGTGAAACGGAAAATTTCAAAGAACGAGTAAAAGACCACGACAGCAAAAAAGCGTTTTGGCAAAAAGCACTCATTTTCGTATCGAAAGATGCCGATATGACTAAAGTTGATGTGCAATACCTAGAACATAAAGCGATAGCTGAAGCCAAGAAAGCAAACGCTTTTGTTTTAAGCGACAATAAACAAATCCCTAAAGCACCGAATCTACCAGAGCATCAACGAGACTCAATAGATGAATTTTTCGAAGATGTGAAGTTTCTGGCATCATTCATCGGTTGCAATATCTTTGAAGTATCACAGCCCAAAGAAGAACATCTATTCTACACCAAAGGTAGAGGGTGCAATGCAAAGGGCTTCTACAGTTCAGATGGCTTTACAGTCCTAAAAGGAAGTACTGTTGCCAAAACAATGGTTCCGTCTTTCAACTGGAAAGAAAAACGAGAAAAGATGCTTCAAGATTACACTTCCAATGAGAATGGAATATTGGTATTAACATCGGATAAAACTTTTTCAAGCCCCAGTACTGCCGCAGATTTCTGTATTGGTAGCAGCAATAACGGCTGGTTGGTATGGAAAGACAAAGATGGAAACACACTGGATTCAGTTTATAGAAAACAGCTGGATTAATAACATATCAATTGGAAGCAGATATGGAAGAAAAAGGATCGTTTGGAAATTAGCAGGAATGTAAATACACAATCAATTGAACATCAATCTATGTCAAAAGCAAAGCTAAAAAAACACTTGTTGTCACTTACAAAAGAGCAGATAACCGATATTGTTCTTGAACTATACGATGCACGAAAAGAGGCAAAAGATTATCTGGAGTTTTATCTTGCCCCAAATTGCAACGCTGAATTAGAAAAGAGCAAGAAAGCTATCCGAAACGAGTTCTTCCCAACTCGTGGATTTTCCGAAAAGCCGTCATTTGCCAAATGTCGAAAAGTCATTTCTGATTTTCAAAAGCTAAAACCGGAGCCGACCATTGTTGCCGATTTAATGTTGTTCTATATCGAACAAGGATGCGAATACACACTTGAATTTGGCGATATGTGGGAGCAGTTCTATACAACACTGGAGAGAAATTTCGACAAGGCTATGCGCTTTATCTTTCTCAACGGATTATTAGCCTGTTATTACAAACGGATTGAAAAACTTATTGATAGCGTATCGGATTGTGGCTGGGGATTTTATGATACATTACAAGATACTTATTCTGAATATCGGTAGTGGTTTTTTTAATATTTGATAAAGTCTTGCCCTACACAAAAAGTAAGGAACTGAACCTATGCGCATAGTGACATAGATTTAGTTCCTATCCTGTTCCTTTATACTACTCCATTGATTCCCGAATAATACGCAAAGTTTCTTTCTTATACTCCTTGCGGTCATATTCAAATCCTCTGCACATGCAGCAACTACACGGAGTTCCTGTAGTTTTGTAAACTTGTGCCCATTTGTCTTTTGCCAACTCAAACCAATGAGGATTCTCATAATAGCTTCCATCCTCACGAATGATGCAATGACCATAAGCGGCATACAGAATCATACGAGCCTTAAACACACGAGCCATTTGTTGGCGTCTCCACAATTTGTTTCTTTTGTCCATCGTCTCTTTCTATTAAAGTTAGGATGAACAATGATGTTACTTTGGTGAGACTTAATATATCCATAGCATAATACCTTTAGTTATACCCTTTTCGAATGTAAAATTAAGAAAAAATTCAACAATATACCAGTAAGGATATGATTTTTTTGTATCATTTAGAGGTAAAGTATTACGCACAAACATTTTTTTAAGCGAATAATTCAACCTTATTACACTTTTTCCAACGAATACCCCCTTGCTCTACACTTTTTCAAGCGAATCAAACGTAAACCCTGCAAAATTTTCGCCTTGCCACTTTACTACATAAACTATAATAACTTTAAAAAAATTATTTGAAAAGTTGTGGAATAAACATGAGTGAGTATTGACGCCAGTTGCTCCAAAGATGGCCGCGTGAGCTTTCGTGGAATGTGTATTTCAAACCGTTTTTAGTCATACGCTCCATCAGCTGCTTGTTTGCCTGCATCAGTCCGTCGGCACTGCCACAAGCAATCCAGTAGAGTTTTGGGTTGGTCTGTGCAAGCTTAGCAAGTTTGCCGTCAAAGTTGGCATAAGCAGGCACTTCACCCTCCTCTATCAGCGTAAAATCAACACCGGAAGAGTAAAGACCGATGTAGTTGAACATATCTGGATAGTTGGCAGTAATCATGAGCGTGTGCATACCACCCATTGAAAGACCAGCGATAGCACGGTGAGCCTTGTCGGGAATGGTGTTGAATGTGGCATCTACATAATTCACGATTTCCGGGAAAGCCAATTCGAAAAGTCCGTCCTTATAGTGCGCAAGGAAATTGGTCATCACAGGCTTGTAGCTGAGATTTTCAGAAGTCTCGCCAGCAGCAGCCTGTTTGCCAAAGTTACCGTTAGGCATTACGACGATCATTGGTTCGCACTTACCCTCAGCGATAAGGTTGTCCATGATGCGTGAAATGTTGCCTAATTCAAGCCATGCATTCTCGTCGCCACCGCTACCATGGAGAAGGTAGAACACAGGATATTTCTTGTCGGTCTTGCCATATCCTGCTGGCAGATACACATTCATACGACGGTCGGCATTTGCAGTGTTGGAGTGATACCATACAGTGCGCACCTGACCATGGTCAACGTCCTTCACCTGATATTCATCAGCTACGCCACCACCAACGTAGAAAATGCTGAACACATTGCCCACATCGCGGCGAACGAATGGATTAACAGGATCGATGCTTACAACACCATCAACATCAAAACGATAGGTGTACATTTCAGAGACGAGTTGTGGAGTGGTATATTCCCAAATTCCGTCTTTGCCTTTCTTCATAACGCCCTGACCGCCGTTTTGCTCCCAGTCAGCCAATACCTTCACGCTCTTTGCCTTAGGGGCATTCACACGGAATGTGACGGTACGGTCGTTGTTTACTTGTGGGGAAACCAATTTACCCTCACGAAACGAAATGTTCTGTTGTGCGCCCATGCTCAGTGACACGAGCACTGTTGCCATTGCTACTAAAATTGCCTTCATACTTATATTTAATGTTTATGTCCTTTTATTGACTGAACGCCTTCTTCTTAAACCCAAATCGGTCACCGATTTGGGTTAAAAAGACTGTTTCATACTACAAAAATAAAGAATATTTCATTTATTTCTGCCCTATTCATCGTGCATTTTCATTTAATATTGAAATAACCAGATAATTGTGTGTGCAAAAAAAGAATAGTCCACCGTCTTCTTGTGAGGCGGTGGACTGATTTATAGTGGGTGTGTGGGGATTAGAATTAAAAGCGGTAAGAGGCACCGATTTGGATATTGCCGTTTTTGTCGTCGATATACTTGTAGGAGTTGAGGAAGTCCATGTTGTAGCGCACATGAAACATCACATAGTCGGTGAGGTAGTATGTGGCACCGGCTCCAAGTCCCAAATCCACGGTGTGGCTCACTCGGTCGAGGTCTAAATTGCCGTCAACGCCGTCGATTTTGATTTTGTTATACACATTGAAGCCCACTTGCGGACCTGCTTCCACGCTGAAGAATGGCGACAGGCGGTATTTCACCATAATTGGAATGTTGATATAGTTTGAGGTGATCACCAGTTCCTTATCGAGGGCAGCAGCCATGCCTTGAAACTCAAACTTTTCGCCAATAACTTTCGCCACGGCTTGGCTGACCTTGAATTTGCCGCCTTGCGAACTGAACACCAGTTCTGGTGCGATGCTCCACTTGCTCAATTCGGGCTTATTGAAGCGATATTCGGCAAACAAACCCACCTGACCACCATTGCGGAAACCATGAGGAAGCGATCCGCCCCAAAAGTGTGGCAAATTCATTGCGAACTTCACACCGCCGGTGATTGTGCCATCGAAAGCCTTAAACTGAAGTTTACCTTGCGCCATTGCCCCAAACGAAAGCATCAACGCCATAGCCATAACAAGTATTTGCTTTTTCATTGTCGTTCTGTGTTATTTTCTACAAAAGTAGCAAAAACTAAGATGCCATAAAACAAATGGTGGCCAAAATGACCACCATTCATGAATAATTGAAAATGATTAGGTTCCTATTTTAGGGAAATCGGTTTTAGAATTTAAAACCTAAGCCCACAAATATGTTACCGTTTTTGATGTCCTGGTCACCGTCGAACACCTTGGTGAATCCCATAGTGTAGCGTGCTTGAACAAACAAGTTGTCGGTAACATTGAATGTGCCGCCCAGGCCTAAACCGAAATCTACAGTGTTGGTGTTATCTTTCAAATCAGCGGTCTTGCTGCCTGCGTCAATACCAGCGATAGAGCCTGATGCAGTGGTCTTACTGTAAACATTGAAGCCCACTTGTGGACCGAAGTCGATAGAGAAGCAAGGAGCCACATAGTATTTGAGCATCACTGGCACGTTGATATAGTTGGTGTTGAAAGTCAAATCACCATCAGCCTTGATGCCAAGGAGTTCGGAGGTGCTTGAAATCTTACCGCCCTGTGAAGTGAAGAGCACTTCAGGAGAGATAGCAAACTTATCTGTGAACTTGTATTCCATCAGCAAACCTGCTTGATAACTTGGCTTGATACCATGGTTGATGTCCTCACCCCAGAAATTAGTAGCAGAGAAACCACCCTTAACACCAAAACTTAATTGTGCGAACGATGCAGAAGCACCCATGATTGTAGCGATTGCTAACAAAACGATTTTTTTCATTGTTTCTAATTTTTAGTTGATCTTATATTTGTTTTTAAATTAAATTGCATTGCTTTCTGTAAGTATGCGCCTCTATGACCAAGCGAGTTTCAAAAAGTTTAGACGCCCACCGCAAAAAAGGACGATTAGGACATTTTTATAGAACAATGGAGCAAAAATATGCATATAAACGAACGATATTCAACGAAAAAACGCCACCCAAACAAGGAGGAATGGCAAAAAAGCATTATCTATCAAAAAACAAGGATATTTAAAGAGTTAAAGAACAGCTTAATTAGCGAACTTTTAGATAGTTAAGCAGTATTATTACAAGGAAACAAACTCGAATTTGATTTCGGAATTATTGTCGGATTATTGTCGGATTTGACGTTTTTGTTTCCATTTTATTGTCGCAAAAACAAGTTGAAAATTATGGTAACAATTTATCTGACTATTGTGCCGGCAAAGGCACTGAAAGACGGAAAGCAAAAGGTGAGGATTGCTGTATCTCACCGCTCGCAAACAAGGTACATCGTCACCGATGTTATTCTCAACTCCGCTAAAGAGTGGAAGAATGGAAAAGTGGTAAAACGTGGCGACGCAACTTACCTCAACCAAAAGCTGCTCGCCAGGCTTAACGATGTACAGCACATTCTTGACGAAATCCCATATACGGAGGGACTAACATGCGCAGAGCTCGTTGAAACAATCCAACATGCAAAAGCGAAGAAGTCGCACACTCTTCGCTCCGCATTCGAAGAAATGCAGGAGGTTTCAACAGCAAAAGAGTCTACCAAAACAGTATATCGCTATTGTTTTAACTTCATCACATCCATAATACCAGAAAAGACACTTGTCAACCACATCACACCACTCATGGTTAGTAGACTCGTGAAGGAAGGCAGTAGAAAGGTTTCCCCAGTATCACTGCAAAGCCGTGTTGCACTTCTATCACAGATTATCAACTATTGCCAAAGAAACGGATACACAGAGTTTCTCACGAACCCAACAGGAGGACTCAACAAAAATGTAATAGCGATACGGCAGAACTGGCTCTCTCCAGACGAGATAAGGAACATACGAGACTGCGAGATTCAGAAAAAAGACTTCGTCAAGTTTCGCGACATCTTCATGTTATCATACTATCTTGGAGGAATAAATATCATAGACATAGCGAAGATAAACTTCAACGAATGCTCAGACACGCTACATTACATTAGGACAAAGACAGAGCGAAAAGCAAAAGCGAACCCTTTTGTGGAGTTTTCCATACCGAACGAGGCAAAACAGATTATTGACAAGTACAAAGGAAGAAATGGGCATCTTGCCATTTCCATATCTCCTGAAATAAGAATATGCAAAATATTTGGCGAGATTGTCCGGAGATACAGGAACTCGCTGAACCTCCCTTCCCTCACATTCTATTCCGCTCGCAAGTCGTTCGCACAGCACGCATTCATGCTCGGAGAGAGCGAGAGCGTCATTGACTATGTGCTTGGCCACTCACTCGGCGGAGGAAAGAACAAGATGCTTTACTCATACGTCAAGGTGACACCCGAAATGGCGACTGCCTGCGTGAGAAAAGTGTGCGACTTTATCGCGTCGTCGAGAAATTTTTAGTAACTTTGCGGTACATTGGTTCACTAAGTGAATTAAATGTTTGACTTTTGGGCTGCTTGTGCGTGAAGCATAGGCAGCCTTTTTATGTGAAAAAATCATACAGCACCGAACCTTTGCGCACCATGCTGTTATGGTATTGTGTAACGCAATAAAATCCGTGCTGTTGAGATAATGCGTTGCTGCCTCTGCTTTGCCCAGCAGGGGCTTTTCTTTGTCACTCATCATAGTCAACCGAAGTGACCAAGTTGCATAATATGCAAATTAAGATGCGAAATAGGCAACTTTTCGCTTGATATATCTGTATGGTGAGATTAAGCTGATTGGGGACTGCGTAAACGCCGAAAATTTTATGTTGTACAACATATTTTCGGCGAAAAACAATCAAAATAACCTCCAAATTTGGAGTTTTGGGGGCGAAAATTTTGATGATTGATTGATAGTACTTAATTTTGCAAAGCAAAATTTGTGCGCATTATTGTTGATATGATTCTATGGAATTTTTATATGTATCAGATTGGCTTGAGTCCTCTGCTTCCAGTACTAAGGGAACGAGGGATAAAGTAGTTCTTGTTAAACCAGGAACGGAAGATACATATTTTCTAAAATTCCCAATGTATAAACCGACGAGGAATTATAGACCTGAGAATTGGTCTGAAGTAATTGCTTATGAGGTTGGGGCAAAACTTGGTTTTAGCGTTCTTCGATATGATTTGGCCGAATATCACGGGAGAGTTGGATGCATATCCAAAAATATGATTTCAACGGATGTTGAGTCGTTAGTAGAGGGACACTCAATTCTCTCAAGCCATGATCCAACTTATGACCCTGCAGACCCAAATACAAAACATCTTTACACTTTTGAGTTTGTATGTAATGCAATCAATCACTTTGGTTATTCGCAATATATTGAGCATTTTCTAAGAACCCTAATCTTTGATGCAATTATTGGCAATAGTGACAGGCACCAAAGCAATTGGGGAATAATTCAATCAATCGAGGTTGAAATAAAAGAAGAAAATGCAAGTATCACTGAACGCCTTTTAAAGCGAAAAAAGCAAGGAAGCAGAAGATTTATTTTTCACTTCAAGCGTAGGCCTGCACCAATATATGATAGTGGTTGCTGCTTGGGTCGAGAATTCAGTGACGATGTACTGCAACAAAAATTAAACTCACAAGCGCAAATTGAGTCCTATATTAGGAAAGGGACTGCTGAACTGCGATTGGTGAATGCTCCCAAAAAGCAGAGTCACGACAACCTCCTTCGTAGCATTATGCAATTAGATGGCGGCAAATGGAGCAAGTTTATAAAGCATGAAATTGAAAGAGTTGTAAATATCTATAATGCCGATGAAGTGCGAGAGATTATCTACAATGTAGACAAATCTTTTCCACATGAGTTCTATGAAGACTATGGTCTGTCCGAACTCCGAAAAGAGTTTATCGCTTGCGTAATTGATAAAAGAATTAAAAACTTAACAAACATTTAACTATGCGACCACAAATTAAAAGATTAACAGTTGTATGGCGACCGGGCAAAGGCAAACGGCGAATACCTGTGGCCGTAGTCAAGTCCAACGCTTCAATCACTACTTTTAGGTATCTAAAAGAGGGTATTGAAAAAGCAAAAGAAGACGGTTTTGTTTGCTTCCCTGATTTCCCTGACATCGAAAAAGTTCATGAAAAGAATGTTTTAGAAGCATTATCGCAGCGGCTCAACGATCGTGATCGCTCTGACATTCAAAATTATTATGATTTTTGGGAAGTTCCTGATAGCGCAAAGGGGGACACTTACAGGTTATTGGCATATACTCAAGGTATGCTTGCTACCGACAACTTTGAATTTTTGGCAGAATACTATGGTGTTCGTGGTGTGCGCTTTGTATCAGAGATTGCCGGCTTGACCAAAAACCAGTTAGAGAATGAAACCTTGAAAGAAGGTGATGAATTGGAGTGGAAACTCGATAAAGACAATGAATTCGACCAATATGCCGTTAAGTTGCTAAATGGCGGCAAGGATGTGGGATATGTCAAACTCATACATAGCCGAGTTTTCCACCTAAAAGGTAGTTCTCAACTTAAAGTCCGTGTTAAAAAGATTGAACACAATGGACACATATCACGTGCGTTTATTCTTATATATTCACAATTTTAATCACCAAGACGTATGAAGTTTACAGAAGCATTACAGCTCATCGAGAGCAAGAAAGATATACTTGGCACTACCACAGACAAAGGGCTCTTGATAGACCTCATCCTAATCGTGCCGACTGAGCAGCGCAATCAGAAGCAATTCATCAACTCGCTCAACTTGTCACATAACCCTCAGCAATCCATCCTTCCCTTTACCAATGACGATGTTGAGGTGTGGGCAACTAACGCCGACTACTTGTACAAGAAAAATATTCTTTTCTTCCAAGTGTTAAAACCCGAATAAGGTTACAACCACTCTGAACAAACTGAATAAACGGCGCGGCTGAAATCAATCAGTCGCGCCGCGTCGGTTATATGTAGATGAACGAAACCTAAGTAACTACATACTATCCGACAAAAGTTCTCACAAACTTCTTAGTGTCAATAAGGATAAGTAAGATGGGAACTATATCTCTTTTGCCGCATTAATGATGCGACCCGCTAAATCGGTCAATGCCGAGCGAAGTTTCTCTTTCTCCTCATCGGTAAACTCAGTGGGGGTTCCATTTTTCAAGTTGCCATTCATTTTTTGGTATATCCAACTACGAGAGCGACCAAAATACTCCTCTGAAATTTCACCCCAGGACAGAAACATTAAAATGTCGTCCATTTTTGATTTCATTGTCTCCATATTCTATTTAATAAAATCCCCCTCCCCTGCGAGAGGGGGATTTTGTTTTTAATCTTCTCTTGAAAGAAGTTCGTTCAACACTTGCTGAATGTACCAGCTTAATTCTCTCTTGCCTCGTGGGTAGGACTTTTTGTAATTTCTGATTGCTTCAATCAGTTCCCACTCTTTGTCAGTTAGTTCGTGTTTCATATTGCTTATCTCTTATTGACAATACAAATTTAGTAATATTTTTGTTACTACGCAAGTATTTAAGCAATTATTTTCAAAAAAGTGCGATTTTCTTTTTGATTATCGTGTAAAAGAGGGCAATTTGCGGTGTAAAAAACAACCCCCACTCATCACGAGCGAGGGTTGGAAAAATTCAACTAATTTTAGAGATAACAGTTAATTAAAATAGGAAAATATCTTTATGATGTGTACCCATTTCCTTGGTTTCGGGTACATATATGGTGGATAATTCTTTCAATGTGTACCCGAAATCGCCAAATCGGGTACATTTATCTTGGTGTAAAGATTTTTTTTAACCACACAACAAAATTTAAAATCCAGAAACAACCGAACAAAATTAAATACTCCTGCCACCAGTGTAAACGGTTCACCTCTTTTGTTTCGGTCTTGACCGACTGGCGAACAACTTCCACAGGCTTTTCCACAACCTTGTGAATCGTGTCGTGAGCCACTTTTATCTTCCACAAGGTGTTGTATCTCTCTTTGTAGATGGTATCTCCCTTGACGGCGAAATATACGCTATCCTTTACGATTGTTGTGTCAATGCGCCAAATGTTTTTCGCCACCGTGTCGTGCATCACAACTGGCACTTCCTTGTACTCGGTTTGGGTGATGTACCTTGTCTTGCACGAGCATAGCACAACAGCCAGCAGCACAAGCGCAAGTATCACCGCAACTGCCGATGCACACCCCTCATATTTTGTGTAGTCCTTTTCCATTTACCCGAAGTTCACTTTAAAGTTGTTGCACATACTTCACAATCGCATCGATGTGTAGCTGAATGATTTGCTCCACACCTTCTTCGCTTTTGAGAAATTCCAAATCCTTTTTGTTGGAATAGAACATATTCTCGGTGAGGATGGCTGGGCAGTTAGTTCTGTCGCACATCGCCAGCCCCTGTACCCAGTAGTGCTCATCGGGAACATACCTGTTGCCTTTTAGCCCTCGCTTGTACGCCTCGTCATACACAAGTTGAGCAAAACGCTTGCTCTTGCTGCTCGCATGTTTGCCGACCATCACGCAGTAGCCGCTCGCGTCGTCCCACACATCGCCGCTGGCGTTGGCGTGGATAGACACGGAAGCGCAGTTTTGGGTACCGTACTTAGCGCACAGTTCATTCACTCGCTCCACACGCCACATCAGCGCCCTGTTGAGTTGTGGTTTGCGCAGCATCATATCGGCAGGAAAGATCGGCTCCCTATCATCAAGCCAAGTGTAATGCACGTTGTAGCCCATCTTCGCCAACCGTGCGCCAACTTCCTTGCCAACCTTGCGGCTGAACTTCCATTCGTAGAACGACTTATCGGGCGCACACTTTCCTGGGGTGTTACTCCCATGCCCCATGTCAATAATCAAATGAAACTTTTCCTTTTCCATATCGAAAATATTTTAAAAATGGCCGGTCGAAACCAACATAATACCAAAACAACCCCTATCAATGGTTAATAATCGATTTTGAATTGCTGACCAGCCATTTTAGATTTCCTCTTCCACATCATCTACATGCTTGAACTTTGACAGGTCAATGTCGAAGTGCCGTTCTGTTTTGTCAACCATGATTTCCTGGAGCAATTTAGCCCATTTCTTGCCGTTGCAACTGCTCTCATTCTCAAGACTGCTCCAAATCTCCCAGCCTATAACAAGACCGGCCGCAAGTTTCATGGCGTTGAAATTCAGCGAGTCTGTGACATACATGTGCAGGAAGTACGCGAACACCAGTAGGGCGTACACCAGCATCAGCGTGCGCAGCACATCTCCGAAATGCTTGCTGTTGAACTTCGGTGTGTTCTTCGTCGTCTTTCGTGGGTGAGCCTTACGGACACGCTTTCCGAGCCGCCAAGCAGTGTAGCAGTCCATCAGCACAGCGGCGGTGCAAAGCAAAATATACGGCAACGTTGGTGATAGTGCCGTCGCCACTGCACTAATGATTGAAAAAACCATCTGATAAAGTCTGTCTTGGTCCATAATTGAAATAGATTTAGTTATAATCGCTTGCTCTTCGGCAGCTCTATACGCAAAAATAAAGCATTAGTTCTTCGGTTATGCAAATCTCTTAATTCTTTGGACCCTACAAAACAAAAAAGCGCACCCCAACGAATGCGCTTACACTTTGTGTTTGAGATTGTTACACAACAACAAAACCATTTTAAAAAAAACAGTCTATCGTAAATCTTTCTTGGCACCGAGTTCTGGAGCAAACGTAAGCTTTCCCTTTCGTATCGCTTTCCTCGCCTTGTAAACCGATTTGTACCGACTGACGACCCTCGCCTTTTTCCAACCGTTGCAGAAGTAAAGGAATCCAGCCCATTTCGGCAGAATCAAGTCGTTGCAAATGTGTTTTCTGATATTATAGGTGTTGTAGTGCACCATCATGCCAAGATAGCTGTTGATGGTCTGCACAAAATTCTCAACGCAATCCTCCTGTTTGCCGGCATCAGCGACTGCGTTGAAACTCATAATCTTGTCATAGAACTTCCCGACCGTTCGGTTGGAAATGTATATGCGCCATGGCTTGATTACAGCACCGACCATCTTCACTCCTTTGGTGTAGTGCTGTATGTATCTTTTATTTGGGTGCAGTGACATGTGCAGTTGCTCATCAAGGTATCGGTCAATCTGAGGTACAAGACGGAGCAGGCGTTCCCTGTCTTTGCACACGACAACAAAGTCGTCGCAGAATCTGCGGTAGTGTCTGAAACCCTTGTGGGCTATCCACTGGTCAAACGCACTCGCAAGGAAATTGGCGAGCAGCTGGCTCGAAAGGTTGCCGATAGCCATTCCCTTGCTGCGCTCTGTATAGAAAAGGCTCTTTCGCTTCGGCAACGGTTTCCATGCGCTAATTGGCGACTTTCTAATGCACCTGTCCTGCGGACAATGGAATATAGTCACTGATAGAAGATATAGAAGGCAGTCAATATCATCGCCATCATAGTTGCTCCTGACGAAATCGTCAATCATCTCCCACAGCACCGACTTGTCTATACTCATGAAGAAGTTGGCGAAGTCACCTTTGAATATGTACGCGTCACAGGTGTAGCCATCGCTCTCTTCACGTATCATATCATACACCTCCCTCACCATTTTCAGATTGCCTTGACCCTTGCGGCAGTTCTTGCTTACATTGCGCTGCTCAATAAACAGGCTCTCAAGTATGGGTTCTATCCGCAAAGCGATGAAGTGATGCACCACACGGTCAATGAACGATGCGGCAAAAATCTCCCTCGTGACCGGATAGTCAACTATAAACGTGTAGGAGTACCCTGGCTTGTATGTGCGAGTGCGTACGCGCTCCCACAGCCACACAAGTTGTCCCTCGTACGACACCGTGAACTTGGTGTAGGAATTGGTGCCGCGCTTGTTTGAAAGGCAGTCGCGGTACGCCTCGACGATTGAGGAAAAGGGTATGTCGTAGATTACCGGTTGCATAGCGGAAACAGCACGCACCCTATAGGGGTTGTTGTTCTTGTTGTTATTGTTGTTGACCAAACCCGAGCCAAGATGTGCCCACTGAACTTCTCTTACCTCTTACAAACGAGGGGGACACCCAATATAACCTGATAGTAATTGCTCGCCCACGACAGCCGTGACCGTCATGGCTCTGGCTTGCGGAAAGTTACAGGCTCGCTTGCCTGGTGCGAGGCATTGCGCCAACCGGTGGCCTGGCGTTCTATGTCCTGAACAAGAAGCACCATATCGGCACACTGCTTCACCGTGATTAGCTTTCTGTCTTGACACACCCTTAACAAAAGCCTCAACCCGTCAAACTTCACAAGAAATTCCTGGAGATAGGTGGCGCGGTTGAACTTGTCGCTGTTGGCATAGCGTATCAGTTCACAGCACTCCACACAGCGCATCATCAAGTGTGTGCCGAACTCGTAGCGGTAACCTTTCGGGAACTGCTCTCTGGCGTCAAGCACCATATTCAGCAACCGATACACCAACCTGTATACTGGAAGTTCTTCCGCAAGTGCCATTTTTTTCTTGTGAGTAAAACGGTGCAAAGGTAACCATTTATCGCCAATTTCAGAAAAGAAAAAAAGAAAAATATTAAAGCCGCATTGAGCGGCTTTAATAAAGAGGAAAAGGGTCGAAGCGACAAAGGGCTGAGCATCAGGTTATAATGCGGAAACAGCACGCACCCTATAGGGGGTGTTGCCCTTGTAGTAAAGGTTGTGGACCAAACCCGAGCCAAGATGAATGTAGTAGGCATACCAATTGTTATACTCGTTAGCAGCCCAGTACCTCTCTGGCGCGAGAATAAATGAACTGCCTATATAGGTGCTGATAACCTCATTGATTTGCGTCCGGTATTTGCACAGGATAAGTAGGTGGGCAAGCGTAGCACAACTCCACACCACAGGGTCGTCAACCCCGTCAACTTCTGCCGTACAAGCCTTATATGCACGGCTCAACTGGCCGGGAAGATACTCCACACCACGCAATGCGGCAAAGCTGCAAATCGCGTCAGTCATTCCAGCCGCGTCAAAATCATCATAGATGCCTGTACTGCCGTCACCATAGTCCTTGAGGCCGGTGACATTCACATTCTCTTCGCTCCACTTCATCGTATAGGTTCCACTGCTGGTCTTGATGTTGTCCTTGCTTACAAGGAAGTCCTGGCCATCTGCGCGCACACGCACGCCAACTGTAAGGTAATTGCCCTGCTGGTTGCTGCTGAGCGCATCCCATTCTTCTGTCTTGAAAAGCACAAGCTTGCCGTCCGACTTGTCTGCTTTCGCGAGCTGCACATCGAGCAGGCCGCCAGCCCACTTCATGTAGTCGGCAATCTCACCAAGACCGATGACCTCACCATCGGAAAGCAAACCTATCTCTCGCAAGGCATCAAGCTGGGAGTTGTAGTTCATCTCAAGAAGTTTCGCGTTGTCTATCGTTTCGCTCATAGTCATTCAATTTATGTGTTAAACAATGTGATTGGGCGCACAGTCAAGGAAGTGACCTTGTTTCCCTCATTCGCGCCGCCGTAACTTATTTTAAACTGCCAAGCCGTGGAGTTGCCACACTCGAAGCATGTCCAAAGCGGAGAGTCGGTTATAATGTTGTCACTCGACCACGCCCGGCGAAGCACATCGTTGATGGCTTCCTTGTGCAGGTAGAGCGCAAGGCAGTGCTTAGGTGTGGGCAGACACCACTTAGCATCGTCTTCTACACCGTCATTCGACTTCCTGAACGCCTTGTACTCCAAAGCGGCCTTTGCGGCAGGAGCGCCCTCAACACCATTCCTCACCGTGGTGCCGTATGCGGAGTTGATACACTCGGTCAGCGTCAGCGCATCGAGGGTGTTGTAATTGAACGCGCAACTCGCCCCCCCCACCGGGTAGTTGGGGACAGTCGCCACATCGTAGGTGCCGCCCCATGCGAATGTTCCGATAGCCGACGCGGCAAGAATGAAGTCAAGGCCGTTGGCACGGATGCGGACACCCTGCCTTACGAAAAGAGCCTTGTTGGTGGTAGTGAGGCTTTCCCACTCCTGGATCGTCAAGTAGAATTTCGCGCCGTCGGATATTCTCACGGCGGCAACACGCACATCGAGCAAGCCACGCGCCCACTTGATGTAGTCGTCAAACAGGCTCGCACGTGTCTCCACTGTCACACTCGCAAAGCCAAGCGCATTCAGCGCTGCCACTTGCTTGCGCTTATTCTGACGCAACAGCGTCACTGATTGTTCTTTGTTCATAGCTACAAAAATTATGAGGTTACAATATCGTTGATGTCTGCGTTATCGTTAGCGTAGGTTGACTGGAAATCAGAGTACTGCTCACCGTTGTAGTAGGTTATGGCAAGTTCGTCCACATTATCGAGCGTTACAGTCTCCACCTCGCTCGCTCCGCCGTAGTCATCCACGTTTATCTCGTTGATGAGGGTTATATACGCGTCAATGACAGTTGCTACTGTAATGCCGTATATCGCTTTTTCCCACTCGTCTATCACATAGCTGTCATAGAGCCTCGTAAGCTCGTATGTTCCGCTTATTACTGGCTTGTCGATTGTGCCGCCGGCATCATCAATGCCGTGCACATCCTTCTTCTCCACCAGCAATGTGAGTTCTGTGCCGTCGCCCTTCATCGGCTGGTTGGCAATGCGGAGCGTGGAAAGTCTAACCGCAGCACCCTGCGAGGCGAGCACGTTCTTGAGCAGGACATCAGCCGCGATTAACGGGCTTCCCTCTATGAGCAGCGTGTCAACAGATTCAGTACCTGCAACTGTCAAGCCGTTCCCGCCACTCGCTGGGTAAGACAGGAGGGGAAGATTTACAAGTCGCAACACTTTCATTGTTGACGGCAACGTCAATGTGGCGATTGGCGAAGTTTGTGCGAGCGTCAGAGTTGTAAGGCTTGTGCCGTCTGCGAGCAGTCCCTTGATTCGTGGGCATCCGCCAGCATTAACCGTAAGTATCCTTGTGTTGCGAATATCTATCTCCTCAAGGAAAGGCATCATGCCAAGGTTCAACGCCGACAGTATATCATCAGTGTACGATGGATTGTAGTTCTCTCCGCCGATGATGAGCTTGCGAAGCAGGTTGCAATCAGCAATCATCCAGTTGGAGTTCTTCGGTGTGCACCCGCTTAGGTCAAGTTCACCAAGTTTGTCGGAGCCGAAGATGTAAATCAGTTTGCCGCCGACACCAGTTGCCGCCTCCGTGAAGGTGTGGCTCTCTCCAGTCTTGAGATAGCAGGAATATTTCGCGCTGCTGGTGCTGTCCACGCCCATGCCGAAGTAACCGTCTTGCGCTGCGGTAATCTTCACGGTGATGGCACCCATCACACGAGCCTGGAAGAAGTGCTTGAACAAGTCGCCGGTCTGGAAGAATCCGTCACGGTACGCGAATCGCTTGCGCTGGAACGCCGGCAGGCTCTCAAGGCGCAGACCATGCAATGCAGGGTAATGGTTGTCCGCAGCCGTAGCGGTCTCGATATACTTGCGCTGGCCGTCGAAGCTGCTCACCACCTTAGGCCACTTCAAAATGCGGTTGGTCATCCAGTAGCGGTAGCAACCAGAGGCGGAGAAAATATCCAACCCGGCCTTTGTCTTTGTCGCACGCATGGCTGCCGCCGTGTCGTGGAGCGTAAGCTGTGTGCCGTTATCGTCAATCCAGACGCCCTCGCCCTTTGCGAACAAGGCGTAAGACTGGCGGAACATCACACCGTCCCAACCCTGATACAGGTGGCTGTTGGCACCATCCATATCCCACGGAATGGTGAGGTAGCAGTCGTTATCGGCCTCGTCCACACTGTCACCATCATACCAGTGGTTGAAGTAGTAGCGCATGTTGCCGTCAGTTTCCTTATACACGGCAATCATCATATTCTTCGCACGCTGGTCAACGGTTGCCTTGTAGTCTGATGCCACCACATAGAGGTTGTTTGAATGTGGGGAGAAATACTTGTGCATTTCCCTCTGCCACTTCAAAAGGCGGTTCTCTTTCGTGCCCGCAACACTCTTGCCGCCAAGCGTGATGGTTGTCGATGCTCCGGCGCCATTAAACACCTTCTCGCTCCCATCAGGGTTGAGGGCTGCGTTTTCCTCCGCATTGTCGGTGAGGTTCTGGTTGCACTGCTGGCAGAACTCCAGCTCACGGAACAGCTGGTAAGGCACTTTCTTGCCCTTAGCGAACAAGTCGTTGAGGTCATCATCATCTGGATAGCGAACTTCGTAGTAGGATGACCACACAGGCACATCGCCATCGTCGGTGTGCAAGGTTTTAAGCATGTCGTCCACACTGTTCACGCCCTGCTGCCAACAGAACTCCTGATACTGGCGATACTCGTAGCACTCCACAGGGTTGAGCACTCTGCCTACGATGGTCCATCTGTTTGTGGACTTGTCGTAGGTCATAGTCCCTGTGGTGTCGCGCCATGTGCCACCAGTGTACTTGTAAAATTTTCCGTCATTACTTCGGTAGACGGTTGCCCAGTCATAGTTATCCACGCTATCCTCGGCAATCTCGGCACCAGCCTTATCAACTTCCACAAACTCGCTCACTGCGTCGGTTTCCGTCATCTTGCCGGTGCCGTCGTTCTCGATGAATCGAGTTTCCGGACCGCAGAACTCACTAATCATATAGAGGGTGCCGGGGACGAGTGTTGACGAGCCAGCGAGTACGGTAGCCTTGTAAGCGTCAATCTCCGTGCCTCTCGGTGTGACTATCTCAGTGAAGTCTCCATAGTTCACACAGCCCTTGTTATAGCCTGGCACATCCTCGAAGCCGAAGAAATGAGGATTGCCCTTATCCACATTGAAGTTCGCCTTGCTGTGGAAATATGCGTTCTCCGGCAATGTTGCAGCCTCTGCACCCTTGTCTTTACCAATCCTGTTGTCGGTACGGAAAAGTGCGCAGGTGATGCCGTCAATAGAAGTGTGAAGTTCCTCGCTCTTGTCGGTGTTGAAGTTCTGTGCAGGTGTCATGTAGTCACTGCCGAGCGCAATCTGTACATCGTTCATCTGCTCCATAAGTGCACAGTTGTTTGCGCCTGCACTGTCGGAGTAGTCAACCTTGATGGTGATAGTGCGGATTGGCGTGCTGCCTTCCTTTACACGGATTTTCTTATTCTTCGCAAGAGCTGCTGCATCATCATACTTGGCAAGAATGGCTTCATCACCATTATACATCGTGCTGATTTCCGCCCTCGTGTGGAGCAGGGTGATCGACTTGCATTTCTTGAACTTCGCCTTTTTATTCTTGATGGCGTATGCGAGAGTTGAGGTTCCTTGGTTCGTCACAGGAACAGCCTCAACCTTGCAGTTTGCCCATGGGCGGTCTGGGAAGTAAAGATACAGGTCCATCAGCACCGAGGTCTTCTTATCCTTGATGCCCTCGATGTAGTCGGGGTAGTAAATTTCGCTATCAGTTACAGCAGAGCCGTCTTTGCTGAGGTTCTTGTCCGATGTTCGTGTCATCACACACACCATAATGCCACGGTCAAGCAGTTTCTGCATGTCTGGGCGTGGCTTTGTTACGCCTTCGGCGGTAACGTCTGCCATCACTTGGTTCTGCTCGTACTCGGTGAGCATCGCCTTCGTGTCGGTAAGGTTGATGACATAGTTGTTGAACGCCTGAATGAAATCGTAGTATGAGTTCCATCTTGTGATTTCGAAAAGGTAATCGTCTGCGTCATTGCCGTAGAAGTGAATATTGTCGGTGAAGTTAGGGAATGAGCTTGACACGTCGATTGGCACACTCGCAGCCATATCACCGTTCTGATACACCTTGCACAGCATAATGCCGCTGTACGGAGCCATAGACTGGGGTTCGATTACGATATCAAAGCGATATTCCACATCGTCAAGGTACGAAGTTGCGGCAGTAGTGAACACAGATTTCAGAGCATCATCGCTGTCGCCGTTGGTAGTGACATAGAACTTCTCGCCAGTCATGACGAAGCCAAGACGCTCACCCATGCACCTGATGATTCGTGCGTCACGTTTCGCGATGTTCTTAATCTTGCAGGTGATTGACAGCGCAAGGCCATTCTGCGGAATGAATGGACTTGCGAAAGGCTGGTCGGTGCACACCGCCTCTACATTCTCTGCTATACGCAATGCCATTCTACCCTCTGGCAAATCTGTGCCGAAGTTGTCGGCTACAAAACCATTGGAGGAATAGTTGGATCCCTTCACGTCAATTCGGATTTCAGTGCCGTCTGACGCTTGGGTCTTGATGGTCTTGTCAGTATCTGAGTTGCTCCTTCCTTCAAGGCTAATCTTGTAATATGCGCCCTCTGTTTCTGCAATGGCGAGCAATGAGCCGTTGATGTCCACCTGCATTTTCTCCGCAAGGTGGATTTCTCCGCACACTGCGTCAAACACGAGCGTATCGCCATCCGAGTAGCCGACAATGCGCTTCTCGATGGTGTAATACTTGTTTCGGTACATCACCCTGTTAGCGAGCACCTCGCTTGTGTTTTTGGTGGCGTTGCTCACCACCACATCGACAGTTGGGCTCATGGAGTTGCGCTGATAGCAAGCCACATCAATAGACAAGGTTTCAAACAATTTCACCTTCCCTTCGGTATCGTCGCTCCAGCGTGCCACAACGATAGGCTTGTTATAGTCTGCAACACTCTCACGCTGCTCAATGACCATCACAGCCGTGTGCAGCACATTGCCCTTGGTACCGCTCGCGACGTCAGTGCCTTGAATGCGGATAGGGTATGCGCCATGGCCAAGACCAGTCGGGTCTATTGAAACATTGTGTGGGTAGGTGTCGTTGATTACGGTGTCCTGGAGCGTCTGCCATTCGCCATTCTTGTAAATCTCGACAAGTGTTCTGATACCCTTATCGGACGCGTTGTTTGGGAAACGGTACATCGGGATAGAGGTTTTCGGGCCGCCTACTTGCAGAGTGGTCTCCTTCGTGTAGTTGAGGGTCTGTACGCTCTCACATGTCACGTTGATTGACACGATGCTTATGTTCTTGGTCGCTGTGTTCCCGCTGTCGTCGGTGACGATAGCCTGCAATGGCAACTCTCCGGCATCGGCACAAAGCGAACTCAAATCGAACTCAAATGAGTAGTCAGTCAGCGTGGCACTCGAAGCCTTGCGAGGTGTGAAGAATGCGACGCTATTCTTGGTGGTTCTGTTGACGAAGGTCACGCTCATGATACTGTTTGAGGTTTCCTGCGCTCCGACCTTTGTCACACTCATGATAGCGGCCTTCACAACAAAGCTGCCGCCAGCCTTTCCGTAGAATGGGTTTTCCTTGAACGCGATAGCAACAGTTGTTCCCGTTGAGCCTCCGCTTCCAGTGCCGACGGTGAACTGCATCTGGTCGCCTACATCATCGCCATCCGCATTGACGAGCTTAATCTTCACCACACCCTCAGTTTCGGTGTCAATGTCAATACCGGCAGGCATGTGAGTGTATGCGCCACCTGTTGACAGCGCATCCTTACCGCCCTTTTCTGGGGTGTTCGAAGTGATGACATCTGAGCCTCCGCCACCGAAGTCCTTCCAAAGACCTACCTCACCGAAGCCGCTGACCTCACCTTGGAACTGCTTAGTCTCCATCACATTCTCTGCCGTGCGGTAACTGATGATAAGCCCCTTCTTTGCATAGGTGACACCAGTCTCCTTCTGATATTCGATGAGGCGGCTTACAGCGGTAGCCAAGGTATAGAACTCACCTATGTGCGGAGTGCCACATAGATTGTCGATTACAATGTAATTCTCACTGCCGGCAGCAAGCGAGCCGAAATCCTTCCAGTTCTCGGTGTTGTACCAGTTCACCTCTGAAACGGTCTTTCCGATATACTGATAGGTTTTCCAAATGCCTGATCCGACCTCAAACGAGATAATCAGGCCGCTAACAGCCTTTTTGGCGTTCCATGCGGCATGGACTGCGCTGAGTTTCTGGTTCTCGGTGTCGCAGAGCACATAGTAGCCACTTATCGGCACCTCATTGGTGGCGTTGAAGATACTACTCACGGATGAGCCACCGAAGCCGCCCCAATCCTCTGCGTTGCCCCAATCGTTGCCGCCCCACTGGTAGTTCTTCAGTTCGTCACCAGCAGACAGAGCCACAACAACACCCTTCTTGCGAATGCTCTCGTAATCATCGCCAGCGGTCAAAACGAGGAACTTGTCAAGCGAAAGACTGTCAACACCCACAAGAGCGTTGCCATTGAAGAACAAACGAGGCGCTATGCTCTTATCCAGTTTCTCAACAGAGGCTGATATATTGCTGATTTGCTTCTCAATCTCCTTTACGGTAGAGCCTTTCGCCAAATCCAACTTCACCAATGACCAGTTGCTAATGGACGGTAAATCGTTTGGAATGGTGTAAAGCAGTAATCCCACCTCTCCTTCGCCAAGCGTGAAATACACAGTCTCCTGCTGCGCCGAAGATATATTTGTTGGGAAGTTGACATACTCGCCTGGCGTGGTGCAGATATAGAAGATGTTCTCTGATGGCGTGCCAGGGTCTGTGTCGAGGGCCGCCTTGGCGATGAACTTGTAGCCATACCCCTTCATCTTGTTGATTACACCGTCCAGTTCTTTTTTGGCAGTCCCGATTTCCTCTGTGACGCTTTTTCTCAGATTCTGAATATCGGTTTCGGTGGTCAGATTGCTTGGCACCTGACTGCTTTTCAACTTGCCATCGCCGTCAAGCGTGGCAATTCCGCTGGGTTTGCCGATGCTGTTTGACAGTTCCGTTACACCTTTCTGCGCATTGTTTGCGGCAGTAACCGCAGTCTGCGAAGATGTGTAGGCACTCTCAAGCTTCACCTTGTCGGCAGCGGTGATGATGCCGCTATGCTTGTCGGTGGCCACCGGCACACTGACGGTCTTCGCCGCATATCCCTGCTGCTTGATTGTGAGTGTTGCCGCAGATTCAGTGACATCGAACGCCACATTCTGCACAAGCATCTTGGCCACGTCGGTTTTGATACTCTCGGCATCCAAGTTGGCGAACGCAGAGACCAAATCACGCAACACGGCGAACGACACCTTCTTTCCGCCGGCAACCTCGAAGAAGTCGCTCTCGGAAAGCGTGGAAACGGCTGTCAACTGGCCAATGCTTCGGCTATTCGTCCGAATGGAGGACAGCACGGCATCAATAATGGATTGTTTTTCCTGCTCAGTCATATTGCTTAATCAATTAAACGGTTAATATTATCTGTTGTGCTACGGTAAATCTTCTCTGCCTCCGCATCGTCAATGCGACGGATTACAGCCTGGTTCTGCGCCTCAATCTTCGGGTCGATAACCTGCGCCTTGCGGAGCATCTGCGTAAACACGAAGCTGTCGAGCCCATCAACCAGCGTCTGTATCTGCGGAGCCTCTGAATCGCTCCGTGCGTAGCGGTCGCCGTTGAAGTAGACATAGGAGCAAGTCAGCAGACGGTTCAGCAGCTCGGCATACCACACAGGGACACCGATGGCGTTGCCCATTGTGAATGTCTTCATCGTGTAGTCGTGGGCGAACAGCTCCACAATATCCTCACGCTGGGTTGTGAACTGCTCATTGCTTACCCCGAACTGCCAGCCGTTATCCTTGAAACCGCCCGGCACACGGAAGTCGAAGAAATAGACCATGTGGTCGATGACTGACACCACATCCTCCCTCTGCCTGTTGTCCTTGAAGCGGTACTGAACAAGCGTCGTTCGAGAAAGCAGGTTGGCATCGTCGGTGACACGGAACTCTTCACTGGTGAGGTTCCCGACGGTGAGTTTGTAGTGTCCGACAGACAGTCCTGTAAGGACGGTGAAGAACACCACCTTTTCATCGTTCATCTTCCACTCGTTCCACTCGACAGGGCCGATTACAGAACCCGTGTGCGCGTCGTTGAGGCTCGCTGATGGCGCCGTATCGCCAGCGGAGGCTATCACCTCCACCAGTATCTGGTCAGTTGGAGCCCACAGCTGAATGAATCGGGACGGCATACCGTCGGAGCGGTTGGCCTCGCTGAAATGCAATGGGGTGAATGGACTTATCTTCATAATGCTGTTATGTCTTTTACAATCAATTTATACTCTACGCCGTTGAGCCTTCCGAAACGGGCCTCTGCCTCTCTGATGAAACCAGTGTAGCGGTAGCCGCCAAAGTCAACCTGAACAAGTGCGTTGAGGTCAGGAGGCAGCGCCATATCATCGGTGGTGAACTCTATCACTCCAGCGGAGAACAAAGCCGCACCTGACGGAATTTCAATATCAGCGAGGGCGTTGTTTCCGTCACTGGAAGTCATGGTTAGGGTGACAGCCTTGCCATTGCCAACAGCCGCTATATACGCCTTGTTGTTGTCAACACACACTGCAGGAGCAAAAGATTTCTGGTTACTCGGTGCGTATGTGGTAACACCAGTTGAGTGGTCCGACGCTATGCGGACAAAGAACACATCCTCATCCGACTTGTCGTCCTTGGTCTCGCTCTCGCTCTTACGAGCCGTGAACTCGACGCCGTAGCTGTCGGCACGGTACTTGCTCACAAGAGAGAGTTTCTTGTCGGTCAATGTGTAGCCGGTGGTGTAGTGGTTCGTGAAGTTGGTTTCAAGGCGACCGTCAATCTCCCCGTACTCCTTCTTCGAGTAGCCGGCATCGACCTGCGAGTATATGATGCCGTCCTCAACATCAAACTTGAAGTCGCTGACATTCTCAATCACCTTCACCACATCGGGTGTGAACACATCGGAGCGGTGGACGAACTCCAACACGTTACCATCGGCACGGTATGTGTAGCCGAACACAGACGACATCCAGTCAGCGAAATTCCCGAACGTTGTGTATATCTTCGCATCGTATATCTGTCGCAAGTCCTCTGCCGCAAGAAGCTTGGTGCTGGAGAGCATACCACTTGCGTCTTCTGCAATGGTGGCAGAATACCCATCCCCGGCAATGCTCTTTACAAGCCTGTTGATGAGTTCAAGTGGAGAAATCCCACGGCACGACAATGTGGAGCGTACTGGGTCTGCCCATGTCACGTTCATCTCACCGTCATGCAGCACCATTTTCCCTGAAAGTTCAAGATATAGCACCGCTCCATCGTTGCCGGCAGGGATTTCGCATGTTCCTCTGCCATTGTAGGAGATAGATCCGCTGTATGGAGTTACGCCATCGTCAGATACTGTTCCATCGCTGATGTCGCGGTCCTGATAGTAGTCCTTCGCTGCGCCCTTGTTCACCCATGCGCCATTGCGGTACTCATACACGACATTATTCTCCCAGTACGAGCCGTGCGTGTAGTCATTCTCACTGCCTACCACGCCAAAAATACCATTATGGTCGCTATCGAGCATACCGAAATAGTCCTTTGCCATAGACTGTAAATTCTGAAGCGACGATGCGACATTCTCCTTTATCCTGTTGATGAAGATATTGGTTCTGTTGCCATGCACCACCTTGTACTGCAACTCATCGGAGGTAAGCGAGAACAGGGGTGTGCGCTTGTTGCCACCATTCTCGTCCTCTATGAGTTTCATAGCATTGAGATACGACACTGGCACATCCGCTCCTGGAGAGAGCGTGTTGTCCTTCGTGTAGGGGCAGAAGTAGCACCTCACCTTGCCGGTAAGCCTAACGCTTACGCTTATACCGCTCTTGTTGATTTTGGCAAAGAACGAGTTTCCTGCTCCATAACTGCCTTCCTCTCCGTCCCTCACCTCGTTGCACGGCTCAAGAAACTCCTTGCTGATAACCTGCGACGAGTTTTCGTTGAGGATGGCTGTCACCGTCCCCGACTGGTTATCGCTCTTCGGCAGTTTGTAGGTAGCATAACTCGCCAACTCCACACGTTCGACATTGATGCGTGTGATGTTGAAGTCATCCACCGGATACTCATACTTCTGCGACTTCTTGCTTTTCAACTTTGACGCGAGGTCGTTATCAAGGGCGTTGATGCTTAACGCATCGTCCTCAATCTCCACTGTCGAGAAATCAAGTGCGCTCTCGTACTGCTTCTCCCATTCGTGCGTGTCGGTTATGGTGTACACAGCGACACTCGCAGATGCCTTGAAACCGTCCGAAAGGTACAGTTCCCACAGCATATCCTTGATGTCGCCTACAAACACGAACTCGGTTGAGAAAGAGCGCATCACGCCAGAGTAGTCTGTGCGCTTGAGCGAGAATGAAACCTCGTTCCAATTCTTCAGGCACTCATCGGGTATGGCGTGCTCGGTAGAGCCAATCGTCAGTATGTACTTCGTTAGCATACCCACAAAGTTAAACGCAAAAGAAATCGGTTTCTCAAAAGTTCAAATTCTTGAACGATGAGAAACCGAATAAATGAATTGTAACTATTTACTAATTAGCGTGTTTCGCCAATTTGCAAACTTCTTTTCATACTACATTACAGCCATAAGTTCACGACCTATTTTATGCAGACCTTCCACGATACGCTTACGTTGCAGTTGACGAGGTTTCTTTGTGCCGTTGGCATAGTGGCTCAACTGGCGTTCATTCATGCCAGTGGCTCGTGATATAGCGGCAAGTGTGGCGTAACGGCCGCAACTTTGCAACAAGGCGGCAGTGTCGAGCTTATACTCAAACTCGTAGTCACCTGCAGCCAACCACCCTGGCACCTCATCTCCGTCTTCGAGCATTCCCTCAACATGGAAACGCAACGTTTCAGGCACCTCCTTTTGGAGTTGTTCAAGGGTTTTGGCGGTCAGTACAACAGCGCCTGGGACATTATCGCCAAGCGATGCGCCATAGTTTTTCTCGCACCAAGATACGTTTACGATGATTTTTTCCATATCAAATAATATTTTAAATTTATCAACCTTTTGAGGGTGGAGATTATTTCCACCCTGCCTGTTTCCAAATGCTATTAAGTAAGAATTGGTTCAAGACCTCGCTTTTCTTGCCTCTCACTGTCACCTTTCCTTTCTTGGTCGGATGCTTGAATTGGCGGTGGTCGCCTGCCGACTGACCCACCTTCATCTGAGTCCAACCATCGGCTTCGAGCAACTTGATTACTTCTATTACTTTGTAGCGTTTCATTATTGTTCTTTTTTTTCTAACACTACAAAGGTAGTAAAAATAATACTATTTACAAAATATTTTGCCGAAAAAATTCAATCTGTAAACATTTTTCTGAAATAATGGTTGCAACCATTACTTCACCATATAGTTTGGGCACATCAGGACATCGCCGGCAATGTAGTCGTCATAACGTATGGAGTATAATGCCTTTGCTATTACCGTGGCTGTCGGATTGGACGGCTGTGTGAACTTGCCTTCCTCGTTTATAACCATGATTGCGTCACTCGTAAGGGTGACAATCTCAATCAACCCGTGCACAAAGCCTTGAAGTTCCTTGAGCGAGAAGTCGCTTCCATTGGACGGATAGATGCCTCGCATAGTACCGTCCGCCTTGATTAGTATAGCCGCATTTTTCATACAGCCATCGCGATAAAGTTCTCAACTCGGAAACTGCGGAACGCCTGCTTTTTGGTGTCCCAGTAGCACATAGTGCCGTAGTTCGGCTTCTTTGTTCCTCTCTTCGAGGTGATGCCGGCAGGGAGATTGCAGAGGGTGCCGTATGCGACGCGGGCACTGCCGTCCACTTTCTCGTAGAAGAACTTGACAACGCCACTGCGCATCTTCTTCGCAAGGCGGTAAAGCTGCCACGCTTTCTTCAATGCGTCGCTCCAGGAGATAACTGTTGTCAGAAAAATGTGGTGAGCATAGCTCATAACTCTAACACGGAAATTAATTTTAGTATTCATAATCAAGTGAATTAAATGTTTGACTTTTAATGTTTTACACTGTAAAGATAATCATAATTAGCGAAAAGCGGTTCTCTTTTTTGCCGTTTTTTTTGCTGTCAAACCATTTTTAACCTATTAGTTCACAACGGATTCGCTATTTAACATTGACCAACTTTGACAGCATTTTCCGTGCATCGTGTATGCGACGCTTTACGGTCCCCGAAGGCACGCCCCTGGCGTTGGCAATCTCGCCAATCATATACCCCTTGGAGTAGTCAACGAGCGTGCCGATTGCTACCGAATGGCTGTCCATCTGGTGAATAATGGCGAGAATGTCGTCCACTCTCGCCATCTGGTCCGCCTCATCCGTCCCTGGCTCGTCCCACTCACCAAGCCGTTGGGTGTGCGTGGTTGAAAGCCTCTGCTCCGTGTTCCGCCAAAGATTGCGCATAATTGCCCGACACCACGTCAGCAACGGTCGGCGTTCATCGTATCTGTCGCGTGCCTCAATCGCCCTGCATACCGCTTCGGCAGCGAGGTCATGGGCGCGCTCATCGTGGTAGTAGTACACCTCGGCTATCCTTATCAGCTTGAAGTACACAACCACGATTTCATCGTCAAAGTTCACGGCTCAAGCGCAGCATCTCCCGGGCAGACTGACGCATAGCTGTGATGATGTTGTCTAACTTGTCGTCACGGAGGCGACGTACTTCTCTCTCTAATACGTCCAACTCACAGCGCATCGCGCTTACCTCTCGGCGAATGGCTCGAATTTCATTTCTCAATCGTTTCATATCCGCAAAAATCAGTAATTACATTTACTGTTATTACCATTTTGGCGGTCATAAAGTTCGGTTATGAGTGAGAATTAGCGATTTTTGGACGTTGTTGGCCCTATTATTTACCCTTTTAAGTTGTTGAAATTGCGGAGTTTAGAGCGAAAAAAGGCTCAAAAATGGCCGTTTTTTGGTCTGTTTTTACGCCCTTTCGGGAGGTAATTAGACAAAAAAAGCCCCGAAACCGAAGTCTCGGGGCATATATTGTCGCTTATTTGTCAAATCATCACGAAAGATATGGTGCTTGAAGTCTTATTGAGTGAGTCACCACTTGACGGATATTGTCTTTTGTATGTCCTTTTATAGGGTTCGGGCATTGGGTCGAATGAGAACAGGAAGTTGCCCAGATCGGTTCTCAATTCCTCATTCTCGTCAGTGAGGACTACGACTCTGGTCTTGTACTTATCCTCATATTGGAACGTGTAAGTCTTCCCAACTGTGAATTGAGGAAATCTGCTATTATTTCTGCACTTACACTTCATTGTCGTAAAATTTGAATGTTGCTTACTATAATTATAATATAAAGATGCAAAAAGTGTACCAAAGTTTAATATTTCGGCCTATTTGGCAACATTTTATCGAAAAATATTCCTAAAAATGGCAACAAAGGGGTGCAGAATATTCCGCACCCCATCATAACGCAATGATATATAACGAAATAAGTATCACAAAAACATACTCATCATTGGCGGTATCTTCGCCATTTGTTTGTTGCGTTCCACTGCCTGACGCACGAGGTTGGCATATACGGCAGCATTGGTGGTGGCTGGGTCGATAGACATCTTCAAGGTGGACATCACGAAAGCAATCTCACCAAACCATGCCTTGCGTATATCGGTGACGGTCTGCTGCTGCTTCTGACCCCGTTCCTCGGCGAGTTCAGCCAGTCGCTTAATCTCGTACTTGACCTCATCGAGCATCGCATTGCAACGGCTCTTGATGGCTTCTTCACTTTTAAGTAAATTCTCGTTCACATCCAGTTCAAGAAGCACATCTTTCGCCATGTCGCTTCGTTCCTGACTGATGAGGGCGAGGCAGATGTGCAGGCACTTCTCTTTCATCCGCAACTTTTGCTGTTCCTCAGCCTCTATCATGTCCATCTTCGCCTGCTTCGGTGAGGCGATGCACTTGTAATCTTCGAGTATTTTACTGGCGATTACAAGCACTTCCTTCCCATCTGGCTTATCGCCATCTTCAAGCAGGACGGATATTTCACCACATGACAGTTCAACAATGTCATGCAGTATCAGTTGGTCAAGTCTTGTTCTCATGTTCGGCGTGCGATATAAGCGTTGAACTTCTGGCGCTTCAATTGGCGAGCCATATCATTTCGGAAAGTTCTCAACTCTTTGGTGACCGCCTTTGTGTTAGACGCTACACGGCTTTCCAATGCCGAGTAGTCGTTAATAACTATCGGCTGGCCAGTGGCTCGGTCACGAGGGACAGCGGTGGGCAACGAAGCACCCAACGACAAAAGGTCTTTCGGGGTTACATCAGGAATAACCTCTGCTCCTTTCGGCAGGTCAAGCAGGGTCGGCTGGTCAGGCGTGACCCACGCCTTACCGTCGTACATCACCAACTCCTGGCTTCCACCATCACCGACGAGAGCAAGACCGCCGGGGTGTGGTTTTCCTTTCGTTCCCTCTGCATACGCCTTGATTGGCTGTGCAAGTGCAGTGGCAAGCTGTATCGCTCCCATAGCACCGATAAATATTGCTCCTGGAATGCCGGCAGGCCATCCCAACTGAGCGTATGTCTGCATAATACCCAATGCAGTAGCCATCCCTATCTGAGCGATAGTATTCGCTTTCTCCACCATCGCCTTGCGGTACTCGATTTGAGCCTTCTTCTTCTCCAGCTGCTCCTGCTTAGCTGCGGTTGCGGCAGCGGCATCACGCTTACGGATTTCAGCCTCCTCCTCGGTAATAGCGCCATGCTCGGCGAGGTAGTCGATGTGGTTCACCTCCTGGTCATAGCGTTCCTGCTCCGCCTCAAGCAGTTCCTCAATTTTCTGAATTTGGTTATCATACAACGCGGACATGAAATCACTAATCCTGCCGATTGCCTCACCGGCACGCTGCGCCCAGTCCTGGAGGTTCTGCTTCCTCTTGGCTGCGGCAGTCTCATCTGCCTGAACGGCTTCCTCTGTCGCCTGCTTCTCGGCATCTGCACGCTGGCGAGCCAGCTGCTTTGTAAGTTTGGTGAGTTCCAACTGCAACTTCTCACGTTCTTCTTGGCCCATATCCTCGAACTGCAACTGGCTTGATATTAGGTCAATCTGACGCTGTAGTGTGTCATCAGCATACTGGTTGTCAATTTCAGTCCTACGCCGATTGTATTCAGCCTTTATCTGCTCGACAGTTTTACCAGTGTGCTTCGCATTCCGTATCTCGGCGGAGTATTCCTTTTCAAGCTGCTCAACCTTTGCCTCGTAGTCGGCATCGGCACGCAGTTGCGCATTTGCACTCTTCTTGTTCAGAATCTCCATCTGCTTCTGTATGTGCTCCTCAAGCAAATCTTCCTCCTGCTTGCGGTACTTCGCATTGATGAGAGCCACATCGGCACCGGTCTTCTTCGCCTCTGCAATCTCCGCCTCTCGCTGTTTCTCCAGTTGATTCAACTTCAGGGTGTATTCCTCTTCGCTTCCCTCCTTAACGGTGGCAAGACGGTTCTTCAAATCAATGTCGGCACGCTGTGCGTCGTATGCGGCTTGAGCCTGCGCGAGCTTCACGGCAAGTTCCTTTGCTTTCAATAGACGTAGTTTCTCCGCAGCTTCGCTGTTGCCCTTGATTGCGTCAATCTCTTTCTTATATTGCAGGCGGATGAGGGCAAGCGTTTTCTCGATGCCGTCCTCCATCGCCTTAACCTTCGCATCTTCAAGCTGTTCAACGATTTTCAACTCTTCCTTTGCGGTATTATCAAGTTCTTTGGACTTCTTATCACTCACACCGCCACTTGCGCCAGAACCTGTGCCACCAGTTGCTCTGCCAGTCCCACCGTCGCCAATATCAGCGTTGCCGACAGCGTTATAGTCCAGTCTTGCTACCAGTTTAGGGCGCATGGCCTTATCCAAAGCGTCCGTGAAGTTATCGGCAACCTCCTTACCAAAAGACTTTGCATCATCAGCAATCTCCACGAATGTCACCTTGAAGTTTTCCATAATCTGGCTAAAACCACTGCTTACCTTTTCAGGTTTTATTGTGAAAACGCCCTCAACAATATCTCCAAGTCCCTTTAAATAGCGTCCCATTCCTTTAATGGCATCAATCACGACGTTGAAGATTACCTTGAGGGTGGCATACCCGTTTTTCCAAGCCATGATAAAGCCATTAACGGCAGCACGGAGCACAAGGCTTTCGTTATACCAGTCAATGAAATAGTTGATGAGGTCAACCACCCATTTGATGGCGGAAAAAAGACCCTCCTTTATCCAAATCTTGCACTTCAAGGTGATGCTTTCAAACCCTCCACCAGTCATGTCGAACAATGAGGCAAGCACATCGTTAAGTTCCTTGTTCACATCTACCTCCTTCAACTTCAACTTCTGCAAACTGTCCTGCTTGCCGAGCAACTCTTCCATTCCCTTGTTGCTCTCTGTGAGGAATGTGAGGAATCCGTCGCCAATCGCGCTTTCACCACGAGCACCGAACAACTCTTTCATGACAGCGGCAGCCTCTTTGCTGTTGGATCCGGTCTCCTGCAATTTGCGTGCCACCTCTGCCATGGCATCCTGAACGCTTCGTGCGTCGCTCTGGACATCCTGGCTCATCTGCTGTGCGTCAATTCCAATCGCGTTCAATGACTTGGCTGTGCCATCACTCATTGTGCGCAACTGCAACGAGGCCTTACTCATCGCCATTAACGCACGCTGGCTGTTCACACCAGCCTTATCAATCTGCGACATGGCCACAGCAGCCTGCTCCGCACTCATTCCCATCTTATGGAATGTGGGGGCGAACCTCTGAAGGTTACTAAGGTACTGCTCGCTGTTCATGCCGCCGGCGGCGAAGCCTTTTGCGATAATATCAGTAGCCTCGTTTACGCTGATGCCAAGGTTCTTCGACATCGCATTTGCCGTTTTTAGAGTTTCATTGAAATCCTTTCCGAACGTGTCGGCTACTGCTTGTACGTTGTCACGGACAGAACGCATGGCATCGCCAGTAAGCCCAGTGAAGTACTTAGTCAGGCGGCTTGCCTCAACAAGCCCCTTATTGTAGTCGTAGAACCATTTGAAGCCAGCAACCACACCTGCAATGGCAAGAACATAGGGGTTCTTCAACAAACCGAGCAGGGTTTTGCCGAAAGCCTTTAGGGAGTTCCCCATGCCGGTGAGCAGAGTTCCGCCACTGGCAGCGTTGACCGACAGCGATTTCAGCGACGAGCCAAAGGTGTTAGTGCCGCCAATTAGCCCACGGATTTGAGCCAAAAGCGCATCGCTCGCCTTGGCGTTGTCCTGCAACTCCTTCGTGTGGTCCTCGATATATTTTTTGTTCGCCTTGATTTGCTCGTTATAGGCTTGTATCTTCTGGGAAGCACCAGCCTGCCTGTCGTCAACGAGCCTCAACGCCTCTGCAAGTCGCTTGTTCTGCTGTTCCGCCTCCTCGACAGAGTGAGCCTGAACACCGAGAATATCGCTCACATCGGAAATTCGCTGCTTGTTCTCGGCAATCTTCTGGTTAATCGCGTCAAGGGTCTGCGAATAGTTCGCCTCTTGGGTGTCAAGCTTTGTCTTGGCATCCTCCAAAGCCTTGTTCTGCTCAATGCAGCCCTCGATGGTTGCTGCGTTCTGGGTGAGCACGGCATTTAGCGAATCAACTTGCACGACACCGTTCTCAAGGGCGATGGCGTAATCACCCACATTGCGGTGATGCTCACCAAGCAACTCGTCCTGGTGCTTCAGCTCGTTGCTCAACTGCTGCTCCGCCTGAATGAGCAACTGCACCTCGTCTTTTGTGAGGCTCTGCGCATCATCGGAGCGCAACGCCTGCTTCAATCGGGTCAAAGACTGCGACATATGTTCGTAGCTGCCCTCTGCACTGCTCATTATCTTCTGGTCTGCGTTGATAACTCGCTGCAACTTCTGCGACGCTACGGTGAGTTCAGTCTTTCGTGTGGTGACGGCCGCAAGACGGTCAGCATACTGCTGGTTGGTGAGCCGCCCCTGCTCGAACTGCTTCTTCAACCTGCTCTGCTCTTCGCTCACCTGCTGCAATTGTATCTTGTACTGCGCCTGGAGGTGTATGTTCTGCTGGAGCGAGCCAAGCACCTTGTCGGTGATAGCCATCGCCTCACGGTTCACCCCGTTGGCTTGCCGTGTAGCCTCGTTGGTCTGCGCCTGCTTCTGCAACTGCTCTGCGATAGCCGCTGTGGTGCTGGCTATAACCTGCTGCTGCTGTTGCAACTGCTGGGTGTACTGCTGTGTGGCTTGCGTGGCACGCTGCATCACGTCATTGGACAACTGGCGAAGCGTGCTTAAATCCCCTTGCACCTCGACAGGTATCTTTAGCCCCTTCGCGAGTTCCAAGGCACAATCCTTGAACTGTGCCATCGTTCCCTCCATCTTGCGGTCAAGTTGCTCCAGCTGGTCCAATGCCTGTTGGGCAACAAGGTCGGTAATCAATGTTTCGTTTGCCATATCAATACTGCGTTATGATTTCGATAATTTCTCCTTTAATTTCCGCTCCCTCGCTGACAAAACCATACTTCCCGTCAACGGTGCGGTACAACACTTGCGGACGGTCCAGCAAGACCGCCGTTTTCCTGGCCAGTTGCGCCTGTCTGTCGCGCTCCCTCTGCCACTGCTCTGTAACACATCTGCAACTCATAAGCTCATGAACCACCGCCTCAACCAAGGCATAAGATAGTTTGTGTTGAAATGCGACACAGCCGGGGCACTCAATGCGAAAATCTGTGAACCGTACTTCCTCTCGACCTGTGGACCGCCGTCCCAACCGAAGGTGAATATCTCCACACCCTTAGACACAGCCCTCGCGTCGATACTGCCGTGGAATGTGCCAAAGATGAATAGGTTAGGCTGGTCTATTGACCTCGCAGGTAAACCAAGGCGACTGCTCGCAACCGGTGGCGTGATGCGCATCTTCCAGTCAATGTACCTTTCCGGGTGCATATAGCACGACACCCAGTGGTCGGCCACCTCATTGAAGTAGCCTGCGTTGCGGTTGAGGAAATAGGGGTCCTGGGAGTATGACGGAAACAGCGGTGCGCCACGACCGTCAATGCCCGAATACAACTGCTCACGCACAGACACAACCATTTCCCTCTTGTTGTCGTCCATGCACTTGACAATCTCGGACTGTATCATATCTTTCGAGCGACGTATCTTGTCGCGCATCTCGGCTATCGTCATAGTGGTGGTGAATAAAAAAGGGGACACGTCGTAGCGGCGTGCCCCCGTGGGTGGTTTACTTCTTTTCGGTAATCCGCTTGTAGACGTCCGCCAACATCTTCTTGCGGATATCCTTGTCGCGGTCAAGCCAATGGACTTCGATGTGAGCCTTGATGAACTCTCGCTCGGTCATCCGCTTGACTGACGCATCGACAAAGGTTACTCCGTTGTACTTCATGCCAAATGTGGCTCAATGCCGTAGATGCCCTTCACTGCGAGGGTGGCAGCCGACTTGAGCGTGGCGGTTGTTGTGCCCGAATCCATTGTGAGGGTAAGGACCTCCTTTACGCTGTCGTAAGTTGCCGAAGTGGCACCGGTGAGCACCTCTGCCGCATTATCGGCGATGAGCTGGCCATACTTCGAAGTGGCGTCGCCCTTGCCGTAGAACTCAATCAACTTGTAGTCGTTGCCCGATGAGCCGACCTTCTCCAGCGTCACTGGCATAAGGCCATAGACTGCGGAGAGAGCATTGAAACCGAGAGGAACGACATCGAGGTTCATGATGTACTCCTCAACATCCTGATATACCACATTCACAACAAGCGAAGCCTTGTCGCTCGCACCTGGGTGGTCGTTGCCACTTGGGTAAATGGTCACAGGGACACCTGCGAGAACATCCGTGCCGTCGTTGAGGCCGTAGATGTTGTTCTTGATGTCGATGAGGTACATGTCGAACTCTTCCTCAACATTCTTGAGGATTTGCGCACGCAGGTAGTGACGGTACCTGTCGAGCGTGAGGGCGTCGGTTCGTGCGCTCATGCCGTTGTAGGCATTTGGACCGTAACCGACTTGGCTGGTCTGTGCTTCGCCGCCGTTGGGCTCCCAGTTGATGATTGTAGGGAAACCGTAAGCACGGTTTGGCACATCTGCATGGCAGGCTGTGCGGAGTGCGTCCATAGTCTCGTAATCGAGCTTAACGCCGTGTTTTGTCAGCACAAGTGCCTTGATTTTGTCATAGTCGATTTCGCAAACCGACTTTCCAGTGAAGAAACCTACACCTGGACACGTTCTAATTCTTGCCATAGTTATAATCTACATGATTGGTTATTAACTTTAATTTCAAGCGAGCGGATATCGATAGCGTCAATGGGTTCGCTCACTTCCTGACCGCTCGGCGTTACTGCGCCATAGCGTCCATAGTCGAAGTTCTTACTCATCGTGTGGGGAACATACTCAAGAGCTCCATACGCCCAGTCAAAACGCTGGTCGGACAACAATACCTCAATCAGTCTCTCGTAGATCGGCAACAATATGCGCTTGAACGAAGTCTCCATACGCTTCTCATTACTCCAGTCCTTCCTTGATGAACATGCGATGATGAGGTTTATCTTCGTCTTGTACTGGTAGTCGCCTGAATCGACAGTCACCACATTCGGGGTCTGCAAGGCAATCAGAGGGAACTTCACCGGCATGGCGTTCGCACCCTTTGACCGCATGTCAAGCATATCCTTCACATACTGGGCAGAACCGAAGATGTAGTTGATGTCCACACCGTCCAGCTCATCGGTAGTGCCGTCTGTCTTGGTCTTGGTGATTATCACAGACTTGCCGACACTCTCGACTATCCCCTTGAAAATATCCTCTATCTGGTCCATCATATGTTGTACTGGTTAATTTGAGTTATCATTTCAACATTGTAATAAACATCGTAGTCGCTCAATTCCGCCCACTCAACGAATCGCTTGTTGAGCTGCACCATATCGTTCCATACCTTCACCATGCGCTGGCGTGGAGGCTGGTTCTCGTTGGCGCTCTTTATCTTCACCAAGCCCGTGACGGTCATGTTCTGGTTGACATCGCCAGCAAGCTTGAAATAGACATAGTGGGCGAACGGCATCCGAAGGTGGCTGCAAAGTTCCTCCGCCTTTTCATCAGTATAGCCGTCGTCTGCCTCGCACTTGGAGAGGTAATCGGTGACCACTGACGCGACACCCTTGCCGACCATCTTCAACAGGAACTCGTCCTGATACCACTTAATGTAGCCGTTAATGCACTCCTGCACATCGGCAGCATTGTTGTCGAGGTCGTCAATGGCACGTGCGTTCATCACTTGCAACGGACCGACGTAGAAATATGAGCAATCTATGAGGTTCATTTTACGATATTACTTTTTACCCTTTTTTGGCTTCTTGCAGTCTGTGACAGCGACTTCCTTATCATCGCTCACATCTGCGCTCTTATCATCTTCTTCACCGATGGTAGGTGCTTCTTCACCAATGGTAGGTGCTTCTTCACCGATGGTGAGTGGGGTGAATGTGATTTCACCCCTCAACACTCTGATTCGGTTCTCTTGAAGCAGTTTAGCCAAAGCGGGACCTTCAACTATATACTTCATAGGCGGTTTATTTAGTTACAGCAGTCTTGAGTGCTGCGAGGTCGCCATAGGCGAACGCCCAAGGATTGTAAATCGGGAAGATAATCTCTTCCTGGGCAATAAGCACAACCTGATTGGTGAGCTTGGTCTCTACGTCCTCAGCCCACTCAAGGTTGAGGTTGGTGTAGTCAACGAGCGCGGCAGCAACTGCCGAGAAGTCGCCGACAAGGTACTTGCCTGCTGGAATGCCAGTGTACTCAATGATAACACGACCTGCGATAGTCTTCACTCCTCCGTTGTTCTGGACGAGATCCAGGTTGCGACCAAGGGTGTCCTTCTCGCTCTCGATGGCGTTTACGGTGATTGGGTTCAGCACGATAGCGGTAGGAGTGTACTGTGCGTAGGTCATCACTGCAAACGCGGTCTTGATGATATCAAGGCTGTTAGGAGCTTCAATGCTCTTGAAGCCGCCGTTGTTCACGACGAAGGTCATCTTGTCGACGGTGGTCTCTGCGGTCTCCAGTTTGATATCTGGGAAAAGGAGCTGACGGTCATTCATCTTGATGACATCTTGAACCGAGTTGAGGGCGGTCACATTGGTGGCACCTGCAAACTTGATTTTCATGCCGTCGAGAATTTCGGGGTAGGCGTTGGCGAACTCTACTATAACACCACCGTTGGTGTTATAGGCGGTCACACTCTTTACAGAGCCGGCAGCACCGCTTACGATAGCCTCGCTGATGATTTTCTCGATGCTCTCCACACCCTTCTTGTTCACAATACCCTCAAGGTTCTCACCGTTGCCGTCACCGAAGAGGATATTCCAGTCCTCAGCCATGTAAACGGCTTCTGGGAGCATAGCGACGATATAAGACTGGATGTACGCACGGCTTTTGAGCATTCGCTTGCTGACACGCAGGTGGGTACCGAGGCGCTTTGTGCTGACCTGGTTTTCCTTCACGCTGATGTGAGATTCTGGCAAAGTGCCGTTCTCGGTCACATAGCGGGCGTTGCGGTCCATGTTGGTGATTTCTGCGAATGCCAGCTGTGGATAGGCAGGATCGCCTTGCAAAGCGGTGAGGATGTCGCGCATGTGAAGACGCTTTGGGGCGATTGGGTTCACCACGCGGTTCTGCTGCTGGGTGATGAGGATATTTCCGCTGTAATCGTCGGTCATTGACACGATGTCCTTGAGGGTAAAGCCAGAGAAAACGCCTGACTTGCGGCTCTTGCCTTCCTCGAACTCACGGAACTTCTCGCTGTCGAACATGTCGTTCAACTTCTCTGTGAAGCTGTTGACTGCGTTCATGGCACCTGCGCCCTTCTCCTTTGCCTTGGAGATAACCTCCATGGCTTGTTTCAGCATGTCGCGCAAATCCTCGTTGTCCTTGATAACTTGAGCGAACTTATCGGCATCGTAGCCTTTCAGTTGCTCGTTGATAATCTCAAATTGGTCACTCATGTCCTCCTTGGTGATGACACCTTCCATTGCCTTGTTGACAACGTTGCACATCGCGCCAAGAATGTTATCCATGAAACTCTTCTGTTCGGTGTCCTTGATGTTCTCAAGGTTATAACCGAAGTCTGATTTGTCTACCTTCTTGAAGGCCATAACGATAAAAAATTAAGTGGTTAATGTTTCTCGATAGCAGCGTTGAGGCTTCCGAAGAAAGTGCCGTCGGCGGCTTTCTCCTCCTGTTCCTCTTCCTCTTCACGAGTGTCGTCTGACGGCTCGTCTTCGGTCTTCTCTGAAACAGGAGCTTCTTGCCCAAGCGTGATACTCGAATTGAATACTCTTGAATAGCAATGCGGACAGTAGGCGTACTCGGCGACGTCGGCAAGCGACTTCTGCACGAGCTCGGTGTCTATCTTACCGTCACACTTGCTCAATATAGGGTTGAGAATGGCAAGCACAGCGGCACGGATTTCGGGCTTCAGCTTGCTCATCTCTTCACGAACAATGCCGTCAGTAAACCAACGCAGGTAACTGTTGGCAATCTCCAACACCTGCTGGTCAAAGGTGTGCCTGTCGGCATCGTCCCAAACAAACTCCTGCCCACAATGGGGGCATGTCACAACGACTGCGCCCTCAAGCGCCTTGTTAAGCATGTCAAGTCTCATTTCGTATTGTTTTAATCGCTCGTCCGTGTAGCGCATCTGCAATGCGCGGCGGATGAACTCGATGTTGTCCCTAACAGTGGCTGGGTCGTCGTTCTTGATGCCTACAAGGAAAGTCTGAGGGTTGCTGCCCCACGAGGTGAGCGTGCTGTACTCCCACATCTTCCATTCGAGAACCTTACGCTTGTCCTCACTGTCGCGCTTGATGGCTTGCACGCCGATGGAGTGCTCCAGTGTGCGACCTGCTGCCGCATAAAGTTTGTAATCCTCCAGTGTGTCGCGTCCAATCTGCTTCGCGAGGTTGAGCTGGCCAACCATCACAAGGTTGCCGTCGCGCTCCTCTCCCTCAAGAGGGACACCAAGCAACTGGGTCGTGTCGTGGTTGAGAAACCACTTCATACGGGCAATGTTCTCTTTCAGCGTCTTGTTGAACGAACCCGGCATTGAGATGTCATTCTGGGAGTCAACAATACCGATGCCGTTAACGGCTACCGTGACGATGCCCTTCGCCTCGTCCAAATCATTCGCCTTCGTCTTGTATAGCAGGCGTTGATAAATCTCCTTCATCTTTTTTTGGGTTTTGGTTACTAAAAATTTTCACTCTCTCTATTTCTTCAGGCGTCATCTCCGTGACGAGCTTATCGTACACCGGGTCCTCAACCTGTTCATATCCTTGCTGTGACCGCCAGTCGTTCAGCGTTATCAGTCCGCTCTGGAACTCAATCTGGCATCGGTCGGTGATGCTCCTGTGAACCTCCTGCTCCTCTTTCTTGCCGGTCTGCAAGCAGCTCACCTCGCTGAAATCTGCGTCAAGGTAAAGACCGTCCTGGTCAAGACCGAGGAAATGTGTGAACTCCTGGCAGAACCTCTGAACCATCGGTATAATCACCGAGGTGTAGACCGCCTTCTCTGCGTTTGCCTGATTGGCGTATGTCGCCTGGTCCTTTCGAGGTATCAGCACAGGGGGAATGCCATATGCGCCGGCTACCACTACCGCATCAGCCAATGTTTCGTCAAAAGGCTGGAGGTCGGTAATTGAAAGGTTGGTGCGGACGAATGACAGTTTCACATCGCTGATGCCGTAAGGGTACTTGCCGTCACCGAATCCGTACATCTTGTCCGCCTCGTCAAGCACCTGCTTCTTCTCGTCTTTAGTGAGAGCACGAGTGCCCATTTCGTCACTTGTCTCGCTCACGAGCCAACCCAATCCGCCACGCTTGACGTAGATTACATTTCTTGCCTCGTACACGGCGATGAGGTTACTTATGGCTTTCAGCACAGAGCACAGACGGCTCTTCGCCTTCAATGGGTCGCTCTCGTAGAAACCGAGCGAGTCGTCAGTGTCACGAAACACACACTGCGGAGCGATGGGATTGTGTATGAACCTGCCGTAATTGTGGTAGTATGCGTTCACCACGTCCTCAATATCGCTAACGCCATACATGTCGCCCATGGCGCTCTTGTATTCAATGGCAACGTAAGGAGCCTCAAGCGTGATGTAACGGTCACACCACTTGTAGAGCGTCTTAGAATTGACAAACACATCGCTCATGGCTGCCTTGATGTATGAGTTGCCGGTAAGCAACTTGTAGGCGAAGTGCTTCCAAAGTGTGCGGTACCATGACTCGAACGCGTTAGGTCTGACAAGCAGATTGTTCGCAAACTGGTTGTCCCAAACCACGGTGTCATCCTTGAACCTCTTCAGGATAAACTTCGCACCAGCAGCACGGCTGGCTATATAGTTCACTGGCCAAGCCACCTCAGGCACGGAGTTGAAAAGCGTAACCCAGTTGGCATTAGCAACATAGGGCATGGCAATATCGTGCATCAGCTGCATTCTCCGTGCTGTGATTCCGCTGGAGGTGGTAGCAGGCTGACTTCCCTGTACAGGTGTCGCGCTCTTGGTGATGAAGCCTAATGTTTTCAGTATGCCCATGCGTAATTTTTTAATCTCTTTGCAAAAATATTTACAAAAAAGGTCGGTTTCGCAGAACACTAAATTCTTGGAAACCGACCCGAACGAAGAAATATGGATTTATTTGCCTAATTCTTTACTAACAACTTGATTTATAGATTTATAAATAAATTTTGCATCGTAAATAAAAAATCACACTCGTTGCTTGAGGTAATAGAATGGACTGCCAACTATTGAGAGATAGCCAGTTGTGGCAGGGAGCAGTTGACCGTAATTCCTCTTGATGATGTACTTTGTGTTCAGTGAGCGTGTGCACACATGTTTTCCGAGGCGTGTGTCTGTGTAGAGGTAAATCATCTTTTCCCATACGCCACCGCTCATTGATTGTTTCACCACCACCTCGTCGCCGTAGTGGATGTCAATGCCGTTAATCGTGTTGCCGTACTTCTTGAATTGCGCCCAGAATTTATCCTCGTCAAACATATTGGTGACATCTTTCTCAATGTTTGCGTCATCGTCGAAGAAGTAAACATTGTTGACGTTGATGTCTTCGAGGTCGCCGACCTCAATGTGTGAATCGTAGTGGGTGCCGAACTCGTGGTCAAAGCTATCATCAACTTCCTCCACATCAAATCTCGCATTAACGCTTACGAAGAAGTGGCCAATCTCAATTTCCATTGGGCAAGTGGTATCATCTTCACTTTCGGGCGTGAACTCAGTATTCATAATCTCTTCATACAGTTTCTCGTAGAAGTCGCTTGGAAAAGAAATGTTAGTGTTCATATCTAAGATTATTTAAATATTTGACTTATAGTGTTTTATTTGCTTATATATATGCAATTTTTGTACCCAAAAGCATTGTTTTTGCCGTTTTTTGTCGCCTTAACATTTGCTGACAAATCACAAGCCGTTCCTCACTATGATGCGAGCAAGCCCGGAAAGTGCGGCACTCGCACCCACGGTATCGTCTGAAGAGGTGTCGGAATAGTCCAGCACGTCGTTGATGAACTGGCCATATTCTGCCTCTTCAAGCATATCCGGGTTGATACGTACATGCGAGCGCACCCAGTCACTCGTGGCCATGATGCGTGTCCGAACATCTGCGCCCATCCTCAGAACGCTTACATTACCGAGTGAGCTGCGCAGGTTGCGCACCATCTGGAAATAGGCAGGTGGGCACTCCACCATGTACTGGTCTGCCGGCAAAGACATGACCGCTCGCTCTATTTCCTCGTTACCCTTGACACCACGCCTGCAAACATCGGTAAGGTGCCACCTATCACCGACACGTGCCAGACGGGCAAGGATGAACAATCCGCCAATGGACGGAATGAGATAAACCACCGTGCGCTCGTAGTCGTACTCGGTAGATGGATTGAACATATTGAACTCGCTCTCGCTGTACAAAGACCTCTTTCGTCCCATACTGAAATCCGTGTACTGCTGGCGCAACAAGTCATGTGCTATGTAGCGGAGACAGTCACTCACGTGCCCGTGCGCCTCGTACTTCTGCTTTGTCACTGGGTTGGTCACCTTCTGCTTCGCTATCGCACCGTTCTCGTCTTTCTGCACAGCCTGATAATCGTCTATGCTCACTGTGCAGTCATTGTCAATACGGATTGACACACCTGGGACACGCCCATCCCACACGGCGTTGATGAACTCGCCAGTAGTGGCGACACTCGGATTACGCTTGCCTATGTTGTCCACCACAACGAAGCCCTCACGCTCAAGCTCGTCAATCACCAAGTCAAAGAACGAGCGGTTCTCGCTGTCAATGGTGTTGGCAGCCTTTCCTGACGCATCGCCATGCAGATACACCTTATCGCTGTAACCGTACTCTTTCAGCCTTTTGGCAATGACTTTCGCCGCCTTGCGTGCAGAGTTGTTCGGGCTCTCTATCGGAAGCTCGTCAATCTGCGTAACTTGCTGAACATCGTCGGGCTTATACTCTTTTTGGAAGAAAGTGGCAGTCACATATGGCAGCACGTTGGAGTCCATGCTGATGTGGATAGGCAGTTCAGGGTTGTACTTGAACCTTCCGCACACCACGCCATGGCTGAACGAGGGGAAGAACTCGGCACCAGTGCGGATATGCCCCCACTCACCGAGCGCATACACCTGATAGTAGTCGGGGTCGTTGATTCTGTCGTTCTCGAAGGTGGCAATCGCCTGCTGGTCGTAGTAGCCGTATTTGCCGTCCGGAGAGCCAACTACCCAAAAGTTGTTGAGGTAGGTGGACTGGATAACGATTGTGTCCGGCGCATGACGGTCATACTCACCTGTGTTCGGGTTGAGTATCATCTTCTCGCTGTTCATACGCACAGACTTCACTGCGCACAGCTCTTGCGGAAGCGTCTCATTGCCTATGGTCAACGCCATGGGAATATCCTGCCACGTCTCACGGTCAAACCATTTCTTCTTTATCCAGTGCTCCTCGCTGATCGGGTTGAAAGCGGCGACAATCTGCTGACCCTCCTGGCCACGCAAACGCAGACGGATTTGCTTGAAGTCCGTCTCATCGTATTCCGACAACTCATCGAGGAACACACGCTTGTATTGGCTGATACCCTTGATTTTCTCTGGGTCGTCAAGACCACTGAAATCAATCTTGCCGCCGTCATTAAACACTATACTGTTCTGCTTGAAACGGCAGCACTCAGCAAGACCATCTATGCCGTTGATGGCTGCCTTGAAGTCGGCGTATATGGTTTTCTCTATCGATGCGCCAACCTTGCGCATAACGAGCATGTTGCAACCCTCATAGAATGCGAGGATAGCGAAGAACTGCGCCACCGAGAAAGACTTGCCAGATGACGAGCCTCCATAAAGCACGATGAAGCGCACACTCTTGTCGAGCGTGTACCTCCATAACCAAAAGGCGTTCGGTGAAAACAGTTCCCTCTCTAATTTCATCAGTCTTTCTTTTTTGGGGCGAGCACAAGCTCTCCCTTGTCGGTTGGAAGCTCATGGCGTATAGTTTCCACATACTCGCCAATTACCTCAAGCATCAACTTTATTGCATTCGGATCGCCCTTGCCCATACAGCGGTTGATGAATCCGAGCGCAATCATCAGGCGTGGTGTGACATTCTCGGCGATTTCGGGGGGATAACCGAGGTTGATGATGCGTTGCCGCACCTTGTCGGGTTCCAACTGCACATCGAGGAGGCTGGCGATTGTCTCTTTCATCGTGCGCTTCTCGGTTTGCACTTGGTTGGAAGCGGCTGCACCCTTGCGTGCGATTTTCCGTTGTGTTTCCGTTGTGTTCCGTGCAAATCTACCCTTGTTGTCACGGAAAGCCTTAGTCTGCTTTGGGTTACTGTTAGCCATTGCAATCCTCCTTCCTCACGGTGCTTGTGTGCACCATGTGCCATATATCATCATCGGTCACAATGTAGCTGATGCCGTCCTCGACTTCGAGGCGACCTATAACCTTGCGGCCAGACGGTGTTGTTCCTGAATATTTCTCCATAGTAGTGAATTAAAAAAACCGCTGGTGACCCGGTTGAACGTAGCACACCAGCGGTCGCGTCAAACATCTATATCACATCTTCCGATGCTTCAAACACCTGTGATATTCCCTCTGCGATGCTTTTGTATTGCAAAGATACGGTGAAAATCGAATGGTTCACCGATTGCTCAAAATTGTCGAGTGGCCGCAAGTCGTCCGTGTAGCTCAGATTCAGCGGCATGTGCTTCGCCACCTCGTCGCAGAACTCACGCACGGTGTTGCCCACAGGGTTCACCACGTTCACCAGCTGTCGGTTGCAGGTTGAGGCGTAGACAAGTGCCTCCACGGCATCGCCGATATAGGTGAAGTGGCGCACGTTGCGTCCGCCATTGTAGATTGTGCAGGTCTCGCAGTTCATCAGATTGTGCAGCAGAGTTCCCTTTCGAGGTGCTGGACCATACACGTTGTGAAGCCGGACGCCTGTCGCTCTCGGGCAGTAGGCTTTCGCGAACTGCTCGTTGAAGTGCTTCGTCATGCCGTACATCGAGGTTGTGTTGCAGGCGTTGGCTGTGCTGCTTGAGGCATACACCAGTTTCACGCCGTAGCGCCGGCAGGCGGTTGCAACCACCATGAACGCATGGACATTCTCCCTCTCGATGTCGTCGAAGCGGTCGTTGAACACGCTTGTCTCCGCCGCCAGATGAAACACCACATCAATTCCGCCGTCAGCGAGCAGATGCTCGATTCGGGCTGCGTCACCGCCAATCTTCGTGTCGATATGCACGACATCGCATTGCGGTTCGAGTCTTCGGCACAGGGCTTTCCCGATGAAGCCCTCACTGCCGGTCACTATTGCTCTCATAGGCTTTCTTGTGCTGTTGGTCTAAATGTTAAACTATGGCACAAGGTTGTCGAATAGACCGGGAACCCTCGGAGTGAGGGCTTCGTGCTCCTCGTGGAAGAACTGTTCCCTGGTCTTGCCCATCTTCTTACCCTTGCGAGTGTGCACGTCGTAGGTGTACTCCGGCACTTCAATCGGCTCTGGCAAATCCATCGGCTCACGCCTCGCATCGTCAAGCGCAAAAAGCACCCTCTCGTCGGAGAGGTCGAGGCGGTCCACCGCAAGGTTGTTGAGGTGGTCTGCGTCCCTTGACTTGTAGCACTCGCAGAGCAGTATCACCGCCTTGCCGATGAAGATGCGACCTTTCGGCTCCTTCGCTCCTCTGTTCACCAGCACATAGCCGTTGTGAAGAGCGTCAATCTCGTGGGTGATGAGCCCCCAGCAGTCCTCGGCACTTATCGTGTAGAGCCTTTTCCACACATAGTTGCCGAATCCCGACTGCCACAGCTCGACACCGAAGAATGCCGCCACCACCACATCGTTGCGGCGGATGCTCTTCTGCAATGCGCTGGCTACCTCATAGAAGTCGTAGCCGTTCTTTGTCCTCAGTTTGAAACTTCCCATTTTTTACTTAAAGATAATCATTTTTTACGATATATACACTGATTTTCAACGCATTAACATTATATTAACCTTTATCAAAAGGGGAAGCTCGCACTGATGTTGTACTGCACCAGCGACTTGGTCTTGTTCTTGCCGTTGTTGCCTTGACCTTTCAGCTTGATAGCCTCGCCGAAATACTTGCGGATAAGCAGTATCGAGCGTTGCTCCTCGTCCTGGTTGCGGATCGCCGACAGTCCGCCGGCATTGACGAACGTGTTCTTCTGCTCGAAATTGTATCGCAGGTCGGTGAGCACACGCCGCTCGGAATACTTCATGTAGCAGCTTATCCAAAAGTCCTCCTTCAGACGGAGTTCCTCGTTCCACCAGGTGTTCTTGTTGTAGCGCACGCCGTAGCTGCAACCCGTTATCATCTTGTCGAGTGACAGGTATTCGGTCTCGTCGTACATCACTGGAGATATGCGGCTGGTGAACCCGAACAGGTGCACATCGAGCAGGCACGCTATCTCGTACAGGTTCTCGATGATGGAGGTAATCTCCGACTTGCCGTGCACCCTCGCGCTCTCGCCTTTCTCGCAGTACAGCCGCTTGCAGGCATCCACATCGTCGTCGAGCATGAACAACTCACGGAAATGCTTCGCCATCCAGTTGCGCTTGGGTATCAGCCCGACAACATCATCTGGGTGTGCGACAATCTCACAGTCGGGATTGTAGTCCCTGTATATATCCACCTGGCTCTTCGCCACGCAGATAATCGGGTCGTTCACAAGGTACTTCGCGAACACCCTGTCGTGCCGCTTGTGGCTCGGTATGACAATTCTCAACTTGCTCATGCCTTAGCCCCTCCAAGGCTCTTGGCTATCGCCTCACGGAAATCGGCTATCGATATGATGTTGCTCTTGCTCACCTTTCCGGTCTTGTACGACCTCATGTGCTGCATGTCAAGCGTCTCACGGAGCCAGTTGCTGTCAACCTCGTTAGAGGACTGAATGATGAACAACTCGTGGTGCTCGTCGTATTTCGGTATCAAAGGATACACTGCGGTCTCGTTGTCCATCGAGTCAAACCTCTCCCGGAACTTGTCCTTCTGCTTCGGCGTGTCGAACTCCATGCCCCAGTCGGAGAGCTCGCTCTGGAACTCCGCCCACTCGTTGGCGATGACGTCCTTGTCGTCCTCACCGTAGTTGATGTTGTCCTTCGCCGCATACTCACGGAGTTTCCTCGGTGGCGTGTCGGGAGGCAGCACCTTGCACGGCACGGTCTTGTAGCCAAGTTCCTTGCAGGCGCGAAACCTAAGGTTGCCGCACACGACGACATAGTGGCCGTCCATGTACTCCACAACGATAAGTTCGCGTAGTTCCAGCATTTCCGGGCTCTCCTCGATACTGCGCTTGGTCGTCTCGTATCGCTCTTTCCTGACCAGTCGCGGGTTTCTCGGCAATCCGGGCACTTGCCCCTTGTTTGGTGTGATAAGGGGCACTTCAATCTCTTTTCTTTCCATTGCTTTCGGATTTCTTCAATAAAAAACTAAGTCGTCAATTCTCACGAAAGCAACATCAATCCTCACTGTTCAACAACCTCCAAGCGATGCGGTCCTTTATGGCCTGCTCGATGTTCTTGCAGCCGAGCTGGCGCATGGCGAGTGCCGTGTCGATGATGATGTCGGCGGCGAGTTCCTCACGCTCGCTGAACTCCTTCTCGTAGGTCTGGCAGGCATCATCCTGGTGCAACGGAACCACGAACCCGCTGTTCAGATGCAGCGGCGGACGGTTCCAGTGGCAGGCGTCCATGCGCCTCCAGTCCCTTGACACACGGATAGACATCGCCCTCTGCGATGTGGTGGAGGTGATTTCATCGCGCTTTAGCATCTCATCGTGCAGCTCTTTGGTCAATTTGTTAAGTGTAATCATAAGCGGATTAAATGTTGCTGAATAGGTTCATTTAGGGCGGTCTGATAGTCATAGTCATAGTGGTTATGGTGAATTACTGCGATGCCTCCTGCAGTGCCTCGATGAGCTTGCCCACCAGCGGAAGGGGAATGGAGATTCTGAACCTCTGACCCCTGCCGTGGTCGTTGTGCTCCGTTACCATCAGGTAAGGGCGCTTCCCATCGATGCCCTCATGGCGGTCTATGGAGAACTGCTTGCCCGTGCTGTTCACCCATATCGTCTTGCTTACATTTTCCATGCTGTCGAGTTTTAGTTTCAGTTTAGGAGCACATCAACGATTTTCGTCTCCTTGATGTACTCAATCTCATATTCCAAAAAGCTGAGGCGCATGTGCTCTCTTGCGTGCTCTTTCGCCTTGTCGATGCTCTCGGCTCGGAAAAGCACGAACTTCGGGTTCCGGCGCTCGTTTCCCCCGTCGTTGTATGTGATGAGGATGAACTTCACGAGGAAGAACAGCTCACCGTCATTGAACACCACCTCGTCGTACTGCGCACGCTTCTCGGCAATCACCTCGAACACACCTTCGGTTTCGGTGTGGACACACTCGGTGGTTCGCGCCTCCGCCTCTGTGAAGGTCATAGCGTCCACAGCGTAAATCTCGCTCACATTCTTCATCGCGCCAGAACTCATCATCCTGTAGACTTTTACCTTTACTTCAAAAAATCTCATAATCTTCTATTGCTTTAGTTGTAAATCCATTGTTTTCAGCAGTCGCTCTATCGCGTCCACATTCGCCGCTCCGAGGAAGCGGACTGCCAGCAGTTCCCGGCGCGTGTGTCCGCAAAGGGTTTTGAGAGTGGTTATCCCTTGCCCCTTGAGTATCCGCAGGGCGTGCGGTGGGAAACCGAGTTCGTTCAGTCTTGCACGCTTGACCTGGGCCATATGCAGCTCGTTCTGGTTAAGTAGTTCGTCGATGTCCATATTTTCAGTCCGTCAATTTTTTGGCTTTTACAATTTTTTCTTCCATAATTTTTTTATTTTTAAATTATTATATAATTTTGCAACTGGTTCGGGTATCGGTCGGAATGCAGGTAATCTCCGGAGTGAAGCCAGATATGTGGCTGGACTTGGTATGAACGTCGCGTAGCCAACCTGCACTGTCCTACGCAATCATCACCGCTCACTACTATGTGGGCGGTTTTTGTATGTCATTATGGTAATGCTCATACACCTTACCACTTTTTGAAATCACTATTATCCTTTTGAATCGAAACATACGATTTCTGCTATTATGCTGTTCATAACGTCTAATACCGGCCTCTACCACATTGCGGTCATAGGAATGATATTTATCATAAATTACCGCAACATCAATCTTTGCTCCTTTCCTTGCCTTTTCAGCGCCATGGTCAAGTGCTCTCTTTACTGATTGCGCACCTATTTCATTTCGTAATGGCTTGTCTCCTTTAGGATTTGGAGTTCTTTGTTCAAAAGAATAGCTGAACACATAACCATCTGGTGTTGTCGTTTGCCCAGTCTCGTCTTTAAGAACTACCTTATAGCCAGCGTCAGCCATGTGGTGAGCCGCCTCTATTTCCTCCATCTTGTGTTTGGCCTTGCCTTTCTCTATAGCCACATAGCCACCACCATCCTTGCTCATCTCAACACTGGAATACAAACCCGATGCCAACATTGCTTGTACCTCTGCCATTCGTGCGTTATATTCCACACTGCCACTTTCAACAGTCCTGTCAACTCCATAGTCTTTCATTGCTTTATGTTTTTGTCGGTGATGAAATCAGCAACATAGAGCAACGAGTGCTTCATGCAGTATTCGTGAATCTCCTTTCCTCCGCCATAGACAATGAGGTTTGGAGTGTCAAGCCCTGAAATCTCACACGCTATTCGGTGTTCAAGGACAAGTCCGTCAAGTCGTCCACGGTAGCCGCGAGTACAGAAAGCATTGTAGCCATGCGGAACGCCAAGGCGGTTGAAATCTGCAAACTTTGCGCTCACGTTGAGGTCAACATAGACTTTCAGATCGCAGTTCTGCCAGTACCTGAAGAGCCACCGCTTCTTGTAGATGCGCTCAAGACCTCTCGCAACAGGTGTCGATTGGAATATCGAGTAGTTGACCTCGACAACCTGCTTAATATTGCTGTTAAGAATTTTTGCAGGGTTATTCCACACCGTTGCAAATCGGTAGTCATCTACATAGAAATGAAGCGTTTTCGCCCTTGATGTCTTGTACCCAGCACCGACAGGAGCAAATGGAAGTTCCAGTGCTCCAGCCTGACCGTCGAGCGACAAGCAAGGTATGTCGTATGGGTTATCCGATGGGTACAAGTAATCTCCCACATCGTGATTAGTAATTATTGCCATATTTGTGCTGTTGAGTTTGTTAGAAATTAAACAGATGCAACTGTTGAGGTTGAGGGTGGTTGTCAACCCCAGCAGGTTCAGTAGAGGCATGTTCAGTCAGAGCGCTCTCTACATGGCTGCCTCTATGCACAAGTTCGTATCGACGCGCCCAGTACTCCTGCTCGGTCAATTTACGGATGCAGCAGCAGGGGTTGGGAATGGGCCACTTGATTTCATTGACCTCGTAAGCTCCGAGGAAGTTTTGTTCAAGTGCATTATGGTTGACAACCTGCCCTATCATCCCATGCACAATGAAGTTAAGGGCACACATCTTCACGCACACAGGGTCGAGGTCTTCGGCATAGTAATAGAAGAATTTGCTCTTGTCGCTGATAGCGAAGTGAGCGAGCAAGGTGCGTCCGCTGCCACAGGCGCAATCGTTGATTGTCCTGCCGGCATCCGAGTACACAAGTTCAGCCATTGTTTTGCACAATGGTAGGGGGGTAAAGAACTGCCCATAGCTCGAGGACTTGAACTTTCCTTTCACCATTTCCTCATACATGATGCCGAAAAAGTCAAATGCACCGTCTTTCTCGATTCCTTGCGCGGAAAGAGTAAGCCATTGGCGCATCAACTCAAAGAGCACAGGATTTTCTTTCTCACGCTCTTTGAACAATTCGGCATAGTCGCATTTGTGGCGCATGACTCGCTTGACATCAAAAGACTCGATGAAGAAGTCTAACATCTCCTCAAAACAAATGGATAAATCCTTGCCTTGAATATAGCCGTACTCGACTAATCTGTCAATTGCTTGTTTCATTACCAATTCACATTGCGGTTAAACATTCTTTGCTGCTCCTGCTGGTTGCGTTTGATGTAAATCATAGTTGTTTCAAGTCCCGAATGTCCAAGCAGGTCTGCCAACTCTGTAATATCCTTGGTTTTGCTCCTTTTGAGATACATCTTGGCAAAGAAATGGCGGAAAGCGTGCGGATGGCACTTGCCTTTCGGCATTCCGGCTTTCTCGCCCACTGTACGGATATACTGTGCAATTCCACGAGTGGAGCACAATTCGCCAAACCTGTTTTTGGCGACATATCCAGTAAGCCCATTTTTGGCGGCATATTCGGCGCACTCCTCTTGGACGCTCTTACTGAAAAAGAAGCGTCGGACTTTGCAGCCCTTGCCTTTCAAGTCCACATGACCATCGGCAATCATCTCGTAGGTGAACATCTTGAACTCGTGGACACGGGCCCCTGTGGTGGAGAGGAGCCTAAGCCAAATGTAAACTTTGGGAGCTTTCTCTTTGGCGTAAGCCAGTAATTTTTCCACCTCTTTCTCGGTGGGAATGTTTTCGAGGCTCAAGGTTCTCGGTATCTTGATGTGCTTGACCTCAACACGCTTGCCCAGACACCGTGCCAGGCACTCGACAGCATTCAGCCTGATATTGATTGTCCGTGGAGCTTTGTTCTCTGCTTCGAGTGCGGATCGGTAACTCTTGACAATCTCCGTGCTGACCGTTGTTGAATATTTGAGGAACTCCTTTACACCGAAGATGTAACCTCTGACTGTATTGGGAGAATATGCGTTTTCTTTCTCAATCCATGCCGAAAAGCCGTTGAGGATTTCCTGTGCTTTTTTGTCGAGTGCGGTTCGCTTCTCAAGTGCTTTCGTTATCGCCCGTCTCCTTTGGCCACTGATTTTCACGCCACAGAAATACAGGAAATCCCTCACTGCGGTTTTTTGATTCTCGACGAGGACAAGTTCCGCTGCATGGTCTTCGTAGTATTTCCTGTAGCCTTTCTTGCTGATTTCCTCCGCATCCTGCAAGAAAGAGAACACATAGCCAATCTGCCGGTCATAGAAGCCAGAGCCTTTTGCTGTCACTTGAGCGACATAGGAGCAAAACAGTTCTTGCCTTTCAGATGTCAATATACTTCGTTTGTTCATTTTACTCTTTTTATGAGCCGTCCTTTTGGCTCCAGTCCCCAACGGAGGCGGAGGCGGTCGGCTCGGATTGATTTGTTCCTGTTGTCTTGCATCTTCGCCCTGGCCTCAGCCTTTCTATCGTCGGACAGGTCATCGAAGTTTTTCCTCACCTGCTTTTTCCTGCTGATGAGGTAGAGGTTTGCCAGTACGCAGTTCAGCGTGTCGCCGTCCTTGAACTGAACGCAATGCCCTTTGGGGATTGGACCGTGGGCTTGCTCCCACAGCCAGCGGTGCTTCGGCATCATGCGTCTGCCCTCAGGCTTTATCCAAATGTAAGTTCTGCCCCCCTCATTGCGGTGGCACTCATAGCCCACTGGCCGCAGAGTGGGAGAATTGGGGTTTGCACGACCTGGCTTGAACTGCGTCCTGGCGCTGTTCTGCATTCCATCGTCACTCATCCACTCTTTACTGCTGACACCCTTGTTGAACGGTCGGGTGCCTTTTCTGAATATTCCGACACTCCTGCGCTCACGCATGAACGCCTTGTCCTTGCGCAAGCCGAGGGCAAAGGCTTTCGCCTGCACGCTTCGTGGCGAATGGTGAACCCACACGGCGATGTCGGCGCAGGTGCGATTGGCGTAGTGCTTTTTCAGGTAGTCAATCTCCCACTGCGTCCATCGCCTCGCTTTTGGCTCTTTTATTTTGTCCTTCATTTCGCTAAATCTTTTTAAGGTTGAACAATTCGGCTTGAGTGTAGCCCTCATGCCACTCTCCGACAGTACGCGGATTCTTCATGAGGTTATACTTCGCCTCGTTTATAAGCCAACCGGCTTCATCATACTGGAAAGCCCACTTATCACCAAAGCGGTGGAACATCTCATCACGGGCTTGCTCATAGCTGGCCGCCTCAATCACATGGTAGCAGCAGCGGTGCGGCTTGTCTATACCGACACCGAAAGTGAAATAGTATCGTTCCATCAGTCCTTTAACACTCCTTTCTGCATATAGCCGTTTTCAAACAGCCATACGACAAGTTCAAAAACTTGATTGAGTAAACTTTTTGAGTAGCTTGTGCTTACAAAATTTTCGTCTCCACCTCCGCCTTTACGAAATGATACGCTATAGACTAAACGACCTGTGTGGATGAATGCTGTGCCTGATGGCAGCGCGCCGATAAGTGCTTCAAGCGACCATGCAGGGGTTTCTGTGTCTTTAAGTTCACAAGAAGATGTATTAACAAAACAACCGTCTTCACCTACCCATGCAAAATCCGCACTCTTTGGGTCAAGTCCAAGTTCAAGCAGCTTGCGACTCTGCTCAATGGTTGTTGCTTTGGGGTTCATTTCTCACCTCCTTCCTTTAGTACACTGATTAGTTCATCGGCTACACTAACGGCATAATCAACAGTACTGATGCAATCTGTTCTACAGGAAGCAAAACACGCACATAAAACATCCTTTGCAATCTCGTAGCGGCGTTGTTCCCAGTCAATGGCTCCCCTGCTGGAGATGTATTCACGCAATGCGGATTTCGCCATTGACTTCAATTCCAAATCAATTTGTGTCATAGAAAATATTAATTAAATGTTTGACTTTATGCCCTTTAGGCACTGTAAATATAGTAATTTTTTTCGAGAAAACAGCAGTTTTTACCGTATTTTTTTACATCGGACAAGGCGGAAACCACTCCGTGAGCACCTTTTCAAGATACCACACGCCACCAATCAAGTAAACAGGGCGTATGTTCACGCTTGTTCCCGTTCGCTCAATGGTTACCTCGCGCCCATGGAGCAGCACCGTCTCTCCGACCTTGTACTTGTGGATTACCCTTTTCATCACTCTTTCGCTACTATCACGACATCACCACCGATGGAAAGTGCCTTTTCAAACATTTCCGCACATCGCTTCGGTGGGCTGTCGTAGTAATTCTTACTCTTTTCGAACAGTACGCACCAGGTTTTCCCGCCCGATGCGCCACGTCTTTCGTTTATCGAGCATTTACAGGCTCCGCACATCAACGGAACCTCGTAAAATGGCCCGAATTCGTTAATCATTGTCCTCCTCATTGTCTTTGCGCTTTTTAATCACCGTCTTAATAGACTTCACGAGCATATACAACAAAACATACACCCACGTTGCAAACGATGCTGCTACAAAAAAAACAACTACCGCCAAGCGTATTTTCACAAGCTGGCCCTCTTCATTCAACTCGTCCCAGATGGACGCAGACAGTATCGCGTTGAGTATAACGCCAACGCAATACACGGTAAGGAAAATTTCTGTTGTACTCATAGTAGCGACTTTAAAAGTGAATAAATGGCAAAAAGTAGGCATCCCATCATCGCCGCACCGATTAAAGAGGCAAGGCAACATGCGTGTGGCGCATACCTCTCGACGAAATCACGCTCATTGCCGTGATTGTCACTCATGCTTGTCTGTATCTTTTCCATTCTCGCAGTGATTTACGGTTCTCAACTCTTCAACTGTTGCGTCGGCGAGTTCCCTCGCCTTGCGTGCTATTGTCTTTGGCGATGCCTGAAGCTTTCCGAGCACCACTGACCTTCGGTCTTGAGTTACGAGGTATCTGGTCAGCTCCCAGCGTCGCTGCTCCCATTTCTCTTCCTCTACCTGTTCCCTTGACTTGACCGCAATCGGTCTTAGCACAGGCGAAGCGTCACATTGCTTGCCTCTGCTGAATAATCTCTTGAATAATCTCATAATTCTTGTGCTGTTAGATGTTAAACTTCACATATCGTTGTCGCTTTAATGCGTCTATGACTTCCTGTATTGAGTCTGCGAGGCTCGCAAGTGTGTATATGCACTCGGTAATCTCACGCTCGTTAGATGCCACGAAAAAGCCTTTTGGGCTTGATGCCACACAGGGGATGATTCCTGTGCACCTGATGTGGTTGATGACACGGCGGACACATCTTGTGGTCACCGTGTACCCACGGCTGCGAATGCCTTCTGCTATAACACTCGACGGAAGCGGGCGACCTACCGAATTCCGCAGCATACCACATACGAGGGGGACAACAATGCCCCTCTCGTATTCGTTTAGCCTGTTGGCAGCCATTAGGCATCAGTTTTAGTGCCGTCGGTGTTGTAGCCGAGCTCGGCAAGTTTTTCCTTTATCTTTTCCTGTCTCTTAGCCACATTCTCTTCCGCATCGGCAATCACCTCGTCAGATTTCTCCTTTGCCCACTCTTGCATAATCACATGTTGGCATTCCTGAAGGTCGGCGTTATAATCACCCCCCGCATCTGACACCTCATCGCGAATGAAGTCACGGCATATCTGGTGGACATCAGCAGTGTGCTCTCTCGCATACTTCAACGCGTTAGGCTCATTCGAATTGATGCCGATTGAAGAGCGTAAATCGTATGAGGCGTTTCTGAGTATCAGCGCAAGAAAAATCAGGCTTTCTGTTTTCGACAGAGGCTCTTTGCTCAGACTCGTCGGTTTCATCTCCTTGAGCAGTTCCCGCAACTTCGAGGAAATGCTTGACGCTTTCTTCCGCTCATTGTCATTGTACTTGGACACAAGATTCATCGCTTCCACCTCGTCGCTGCTCTCCTGTGTTCCCCCCTCTCTCTTGAACGAGTAGTAGCGAACGTGTATCTCTGTTCCTCTCCAAGTCGCATCGACCTCAAGGCAACGGTAAACCTCGTTCCTTGCGAGCTTGTCTTGAAGCCGTTCATCGTCCTCTCGGTAATAGGAGCAACGCTCAAAGTAATCATCTCTGTTCACTACCTCGAAGCCCATATCCTTGATGCGCTGTATGAGCGGTTCATACTCTTGGTTGCGCTCTTTGTAGTACTCCGCCACATCTGACACGACAACAACTGTCCTGCCAGCCTCAAGCTTTCCCCCACTCTTGACAAGCACGCCTGCGTTCTCCTCGACAATGTGATGCAGCCATGAGTTCCGTTTTGCGTTCCACTTCTCCCTATTGGTGCAAGTCGCATCGTGAGGCTTCATCTCGTAGAACAGGCAGCCTGCGTTAGCATTGTTGAACGGACACTTGTCGCATGTGGTGTTGCAGGCACCCACAAAATCGCTTCCCCAGTCGGCACGCTTTATTTCCATGAATAGATTATCGGTAAACTGCACGGCTTTGAGCTTTGTAATCTCTTCCACGTCAGAACATCTGTCAAGGAATTCTCGTTGCTCTCCCTCGGTGAGTTTGCAGATGTGCATGGCGGCTCCGATGTGCATCTTGTCATCGGTGACCATCTTCTTCAGCTCTGGAAGCAGATTGTCCAGCTTGATGCGCTCTGTGATAAAACGCCTCGACTTTCCGAAGCGTTCGGCGATTTCATCAATGGACTTGCCGTGCTTGTTCAGCTGGCCGAAGGCGAAAGCCTCCTCGATGGGATCGACATCCTTGCGCTGGAGGTTCTCGGTAATCATGGCGTCGAGCGCATCGGCATCGCTCATTTCCCTGACGATGCACGGAATTGTTTTCGTGTAACCTGAAACTCGTTCTAAGTTTAGTTTGAAAGCCCTGAAGCGACGCTCACCGCACACGATTTCAAAGTGTCCGACAGGGTCTTTGCCGCCTGCATCAATCGCCCTCACCGTGATAGGCTGGAGCAGTCCATGCTGGAGAATGTTGTCGGCGAGTTCACGGATACTCTCCTCGTCAAAAGTCTTTCTTGGGTTGAGAGGGCTTGGCTCAATCAGCGAAAGCTCAATTTTTTTCACAGCCAATGATTTCGTTTCTTTCAACTCTTCTACCGCCTTCTCTGGCTGAATTTTACTTTCTTCCATTATCGCCACACGCACACCTCGGCGGATAAGCAAAGGCAGATAGTTGTCAAGCGCATGAAAGGGGAAACCTGCCTTTCTCATTTCACCGTCTTGCGTCAATCCGATGCCGAGCGCACTTGAAACGGTATCGGCATCGTCATAATAACACTCGTAGTAGTCACCTACGCGGAAGAGAACCACGCACCCTTGGTGCTTCTGCTTAATCTCTTCATACTTTTTCTTGATTGTTTCCATAAGTTGAATATTAAATGTTTGACTTATAATTAATTACACTGTAAAGATAATGATTTTATAACAAAGTCGGTTCTGATAAGCAACGTTTTTTGTCGTTTCCAACTTTATTTAACGTGTTGTTTTACAAATACTTGCATTAGCTCACAAAGTGCGTGGATAAGTGTCAATGCGGTTTTAGCGCTGTTCTCGCACATGGCGATGTAGTTTGCTACATCTACCACATCGTCAAATTGCGGAATGCCTGCGCTGCGGCAATACTCCTGTGGCGTTATGGCGTTCTTAGAGTTTTTCCTGCTCTCCGCCTTAGCCTCCTGTCGCTCCTTACTGCGGATAGCATCGTTCCGCTCCCTCACGAACTTTTCAAGAGCGATGGTAACAAGCATCGGGTCGACAACCCCGTAGAAATTTCCGTAGTTCCCCAATTTGAAACGGTAGAAGAACAGCAGGAACTCCGACACTTTGAGGTAGTAGTATTCATTCGCTATCGCGTCTGCGAGGAATTGCGCCTGTCTGTTGTTGAGCGTACCTTTGCTGTTGCAGTAAAGCACGAGATCCAATATCTGCGGAAGAAGCCACATCGTCGGTGTGTTTTCACCGTATGTCGCTTTCAGAATGGCGAGCGTAGGAGCCTCACCGAAGAACGCCCTATCGGGGTGTCGAGCAGCATATATCTGCGTGTCGGGGTTCATCGTGACCAAGAACTGCTCACGGCTGCCGTACTTTTTCTGAACGAGCATCGTCCTCCGCCGCAAGTCTGGCGATAGTTGCTTCGTAGCTTTCGGCAAGTCTCTCTCGCTCCGCCTGACGGCTTTCTGAAGAGCATTGTTGATTTTGGTTGGTATGCCCATAGTTTCTGTTTGTTTGCTGTGTGCGATTATCATAATTCCCTTCAAGCACTTTCTGAAAATTGCTCGGGCTGAACAACCATGTGAAATCAGCTATCCACCCACGCTCATTCTTGCCGTTGAGGAAGTCGCTCTCGCTCGCTTTCGAGATCATCTCATAAACCTTATCGATTCCGTGTTCACGAATGCGGCCTCTCACAAACTCCCTGCGTTTTCCCTCGCACGACAGGCAGCGTGGTATAATCGCTTTCGCTTGGTCCATCGTGCGATTGAAAAATTTAACCAGACCGACGAAATCAACACTTTCTTTTGAGGATTTTTCAGGGTCGGAAGCCTCAGCGTCCGACTCTCTTTCGTTAGAAAGAGTATATATATTCTTTAATTCTTTCTTTCTTATATTCTTATGTTGTGGTTGATTGTTGGTTAGTTGTTGGTTAGTTGTTGGTTGATTGTTGGTTAGTTGTTGGTTAGTTGTTGGTTGATATTCAATCACGCAACCTTGATAATCCACATATTTACAAATAGTTATAAGTGTGTATTTGTTGGTTGATTTCTGCAAAATCTCGCCTGTTTGCTCAAGTCGCGCCAAGCAGGTGCGAACGCACTGCCTCGACATATGGGTTTCTTCGCTCAAAGTGAGTGAGGAAGTGACAATCTGACCTTTTTTTATGGTCATTCCTCTCCACCTCCTATCCTCAAAATTGGCTTTCAAAAGCAGGTGGAGAAACAGCCTTACCATGTTTGTGTCGCCGTACCACTCCCAGTCAAGGAAACGGCGAAACATCTTAATCCAGCCTTCTTCCATAATCCTCGTAGTGGTTAATGTGATAGATATTATCTCCCTTGCAACGCTCCCAGGTCACATATTTAGTGCGGTTGAGCTTCTTGAGCGAGGTCCTTACCGAGCCCTCCGACAATCCACTCTCAATAGCGAGTTTGCGAGGGTTGCTCACCAGTTCGCCGCGCTTCACGTCAAGTCCCCTCCAAGCCCGACTCTCGGTGTTGGCTCTCAGCAGGAGATGGAGATAAAGTTTAGCGGTATTCATATCGTCGTACCACTCCCATTCACGGAACGCCTGTGTCAGTATAATGCTTGCTTTCATAGGCTATGTTTCTTTAATTCTAATTCCGTGAACGTGGAGCATCAGCTTGCGGCGAAGCACATAATCAGCCTCCTTGCGTGTGATGGCACTCTTCACGTCCTCTACTATCTCCGCCCCCGTGCTGTCAATATAGACGAAATCGGCTGTATAGACGGCGTTGTGCTCGACGCAAACCTCCTTCATCACAGCCTCTCTCTTGGTGATATACCCTATATCCTTTTGGCGTATGCCATTCGCCTTGCAAAAGTCGATAGCCTCTTTCTTGGTGGAGAAATAGTTGCCGAGCGATTGCGTGGTGTAGACAAGCCACTGACGCACCTCTCTGTCCTTAATCTTCACATTCTCGAACTTGGCAGGTATCAGCTCGTACTCCACCTGGCGGCGAAGCTTTTTGACCTCGCCTGCACGCTCCAGGATCTGAAGCTCTTTCCACCTGTCGTATTCCTTCTTGCTGTCGTATTTCTCTACCGTAGAGAAATCTATGCCGTTCTGCTCGCAGTAGAACTTTGCGTCGTGCTCCGTGCGGAAGCGGTGGTCGCTCCCTGGCACGACGTATATCTTCTGGTTGCCGAACTTGAATCTCTTTAAACTCATTTCGTCATGATTATGTTGGTTAATTGTTTACCGTTGCTCGTAATGACCCACTTGCCGTTCTCGCATGGGTCTATCAAAAGGTCCTCGACTTTCCCGAACTTCGCGACCGAGCCGCACAGGTCAATCACCCAGCCCTCCTTGCCGGGGAATGGTCTTATCGCCCTGCCCACCATCTGATAGTAGAGAGCCAGCGACATCGTTGGTCTCGCCAAGATGATTGTGTCGAGCGCAGGATGGTCAAAGCCGGTGGTCAACACGCCCACATTGGCGACAACCTTTGTCACACCGCTCTTGAAACGCTCAAGTATGGTTTCACGCTCTTTCTTGGGTGTCTCACCGCTCACCATCTCGCACACTGGACACAATTCATCAGCTATCCTCTCCGCATCCTCGATGAAACGGCAGAAAACCAGTATTCCGTTGCGTTTCTTGCCGTCTTTAGGGTTCAGCACCCTCTTGATGATGCTCAACGTGTAATCGTATAGCCCGACACGTTCAAACTCCTCAAAAAGCGATTTCTCGTCGTAGTCTGCGCCTGTCGTGTTGAGCTTCACGTTATCCATCTCCAAGCGGTTCATGTCAAAATACCTCAATTTCGCCAAATAACCACGCTCCAACAGCGTCTTGACTTGGCAGTAGTAAAGTACTTGGTCGAAGATGCGCGGGCGCGTCCTCGTGATGAATTTGAGGATTGAGCCGTACTTCGGCCACTTACTGCCAATTGTCTTCGGGTCTATGGTTTGCCCCAACCTGTAAGGGGTGGCGGTAAGACCGATGACCTGACGACCCTCAACGGTTTCAATGAACTCCTTGTACTGTCCACCGAAAGGATTGACCAAATGGCACTCGTCGATGAGTATCTTGTGAAAACGGTTGAAGTCGTCGCAGTTGTTCATCACGCTGCCGATGGTGGCGAATGTGATACGGCTTATCTCTTTTCGGTTGAGGCTTGCCGAGTAGATCGAGCAGTCAATCACGTCGTAGGAGATGAGCTTGGCGAAATTCTGTTCCAATATCTCCTTGTTCGGTTGCAACACGATGAGTGGCTCATTAATCTTGCTTGCGATGTCGGCAATCACAAGTGATTTGCCTGCGCCGGTGGGCAAGATGAGGATGCCGTTATGCTTTTTGGCGCTCGGGTCTGCGAAGAACCGCACCGCCGCATCGCTTGCCTGCTGCTGGTAGTCTCGTAACGTGTAAACCATCACATCGGCTTCTTTGTGAGTGAGTACAGCAGCATCGAGAGGAACACAAACAGCACCGACACCCAAGGAATGACGGACAGTATCACCATCAATGCCGTGATTATCCAGTAGGTTTTATTGCTCACCTCGCACTCATCGAACAGCCAGTGGAGCAGCATTAACGCCAGGTTGATGAGCGCGCCTGTCAAGAATATGTATAGTATCATAGTGGTCGTTATTAGCGTTGATTTTCATGCGTTATACCCTGCCTTGAAGGCGTTGATATTTCCTCGTTGTCGGTGACGCAATGGCGAAGCTCAACCTTGATTGGCTCGTCCTCCCAAGTGAGGTCGGGGAAAATGTGGCTTGGTATATAATAGAAAAAAAATGAGCAAAAAACACCTTTATCGTTTGAACGTTCAGGCTCATCCTCATATAAACAAAGTTGCCCATTTCTATCTCTCGCAACCCAAAATTTATAATTTTCCATAATTTTCTTTTTCCTTTAATAGTTCTTTTTCTACTTCTTCATAGGCATCGTTGTAGCCTTGCTCATAGGCATCGTTGTAGCCTTGCTCATAGACTTCCGCCTCCTTGCATTTGCGGAGGCAACCCTCACGCAGACGGCATCTCTTGCAGTAGTTGTTCATCGTTGTTTTGTCTTTTTGTGGGTGAAATAGAATTAAAACTCGGCAGTTCATTCCGCAATAACCATTGTGGCCATAACCATGCTCTGCTTACCGAGGGAAAAATTGCAAATCTCATTCTTGTATGGTTGAGGCTTTTTTTACATTCCGACGCCACAACTTAGCTGAACGCAACAAGATATTACATCGTTGAATATAAATCGTGAAAATCGTTGTACCTCTCATCATCGGGCAGGGGTACGGTGGCACCGTGCTCGGTTGCCATATACGACTGCACCTTGTTCATAAAATCGGTCATCTGACGCTTGTTGAGCTTCGAGGTCTCCACCCACTTGTCTATCACCTGACCGTTGGGAAGCACGACCGGCGAGCGGAACATCTCGCAAAACAGGTCATGCACGTTGTCCTTGTTCCAGCTGTCGTCGCCGTAGGTCTTGTTGAAGAAGTTGGCGATGTCGGCGAACCACACCCAGCACAGAGCGTTCTGGCTCAGCGTGCGTGGCTGCCGCCTCTCCCAATCGGCTTTCGCCTCAATGGTGGCGACATAATCACCGTTGGGGAGGAACCTGCAACACTCGTCAAACGTCCTCCCGTCGGTGACATTTCCGTTCACCTTGCTAAGGTGGATGACCATCTTCGTTTTCATTGCTCTATATCTATGCCAAGGCAGATGGCGTAATGCTTGAAGTTGCGCTCTTCAATCTGCGCGTCCTCTGGATACCACTTTGCGCCCCTCTTGAACCTGTCGAAGCATTTCTTGCAGAACCAGCGGTTCAGCACTGCAATGTAGTAGCCTTCATTTGACCTATCATCGCAGTAGTCGCAGATGCCTGGAGAGCCGACTGCGTCAAACATTTCCTTTGCTGATGCCTTGATGACTTTGAACTTGTCAAATTCAACTACCTTTGCCATAATCAGTATGGTGGATTGTATGAGTCGTTCTGCTGACTGTGCTGCTGGTTGGCGGATGGCACATTCGGATTGCTCTCTTGCTTAGAGCCGAGCAGTTCCATGCTGTCGACATACACCTCTGTGACCTGACGCTCGGTGTTGTCGCGAGCCGTGTACTTGCGAGTGCGCAGCTTGCCCTCGATGTAGAGTTTGGTGCCTGCCTTGACGTAACGCTCAATGACCTGCACGATGTTGCCGTTAGCAACGATGCTGTGCCACTCCGTGCGCTCTGGCATTACCGTTCCGTCGCGCTTGGTGTACGACTTGTCGGTGGTCGCCAGCGAGAATGTGGCGAACTTCTGACCGTTTCCATCTCTGATTTGTGGGTCTTTGCCCACATTGCCTAATAAGATAACTTTATTTACTGCCATAGTGTTGTGAGTTAAATGTTTGACTTTTTATTTAAGTTTCTGCGTGAATGAGCCCTTTCGGTTCGTCTTCTTCAAGTATTGCTTGTAGAGGTCGGGGTGGTCGGCTTGGAAAAGCTTGGAGTCGAACGTGGTGCTCTCGCTCGCCTTGCCAATGGTGGCGGTGAACTGGTCGCACTCCCATTTGCTCACTCCGGCAGCCTCCATCAGCTCACGGAGCCTCTCCTTCATCGCCTTGGCGGCTTTCTCAGCCCTCAGCAGAGTGGCAATGGCTGTCACAACATCGGAGGGCACCACCAACGAGGAATCACTTTCAGTTGGTTTCACTTCCTCAACCTTTTCGGCGTAAACCTGCATTTCGGTGTTGAGGTAAACGAAACGCCCGTTGCCGTCGGGCATAATCTCGGTGGAAAGCAACTTTAGCACCTTATCGTCATCTTGACGAGGAATGCGCCACAGCTCTCCAGCACCGTTGCGGAGCCAGTTGCCGATAAGACCCTTGACCTTCTTGCCCGTCTGCTTCTCAAACATCACCGCATAGCAGGAAAGCTGCCACGACAAGTATTCCTTCAAGCCGTCAGGACCGCCGGGGTAATAGTCCAAGTTGTTGGTCTTGTGGTCAACGAGGTAGATGTTGTCCTCGTCATCGCACCACACAGCGTCAATCTGCGAGGCGAAGTTGAGGTAATCAACGGTGAACTCGCTGGCAACGGCCTTCACATTGCGAGGTTTCACCTTGCGGTAGTGGGCGAGTTCGTCGCTCACGTCCTGGGCAGGAAGTGTGCCTGCGGTCGGGTGCGACTTTTCGGGGAAGGTGACCAACTCAATACCGAGTTCGTCCCACGCTTGGATCGCCTTGTGGACGCATGTGCCGTAGTAGCCGGCTTTCGGTATCTGCACCCTTTTCACATAATCGCTCGCATCTGGGTAGATGCCGAGGAGCAACACCGAGTGGATAAGTCCTGTGATACCGGAAAGGGCTTCCTCTCCACGTCGGTATGTGTGTCCGTCCTCATCGAACACCACCGACGACTGTTTAAGTTCTGCTTTAGTAATCATTGTTCAAATTATTGGGGTTTAGGGAATTGTTCTGCCATCTCTTGGAGTGCTGTCATAAACTCGGAGCCCTGTGTTGTTGGAACACTCTTGCTGTATGTGCGCCATACGGCCTCCAGTTCTTCACGGCTCTTCACGGCACGCATGGCTGCACAAGCCTCATCAACTGCAACTTGAAGTTTCTCTTTAGCTTCCTGAGGCAAATCCTCACCGGCATAGATGTATAAGCCAAGACCGAACATTGCGATATTCTTAACAAGGCATCGCATAATGGCTGTGTTCACGTCGAACATCGAAGCCTGCTCAACGAACTTGTTTCCAAACCTCGTTTTGTACTCATAAGTCGTGTCCTTCATCGCCTTGTTTTTGCTGTCCATTACCGGAAGCCACATACTCATCGTCTCACCTTTAATTGTGAGTGATGTTTCTACCATATAACCAAGGTGCTCGTCATAGAGGAACGGTTTACCGTCCCAATGGCGAACCTCGTAGTTTGCATCTGGGTATCTGCTCTTGACTTGCTGCCAAGCCCACACCCACGAAAGATAGGTCAACTTGTCTTTTCCTTCACCCTTGACCTCGGTATGCTCACTGACATCAATCGCGTTCAGAGTAGCGAACACACTCTTGTTTTTTGTTTCTTCCATAAGTTGAATATTAAATGTTTGACTTTTAATTTTTTACACTATAAAAATAGCGTTTTATGACAATAGACGCAAACAGATTGAACTCTATTTTCGTCTGACCAACGCTATTTAACTGATAGGTTAAGTTGTGTCAATGCAATAATAAAAAGTGCTGCCTGCTGTCACAGCGACAGCACTCTCCGATTAAGTTACCATATAATCTGTAAATAGATATAGAAATAACATTAACATAAAACTTAAACTACCTATACATAGAAGTGTGGTGGCTTGCCCTGGTGCGACCCAGGCGGATGCTCGGTTGCGGTTTTGCGGTTATGCGTGTGGATTTACGCCTCACGGCGGAGCGCCACACATGTGATGATGATAGTTAGTGCAAAGTCGCATCCGGCTCTCGTGAGCGGAAGCCATGCACCTCACTTCTTGCCGTTGTCGTCCTTATCCCATTGCTCAAGTTCCAACCAAATCTTTCTCACGAGGAACAAGATGGAATATACCCATATAGCCCAAGGAATGAGCGTTGACAGAGGTGCGTCGTCTGCCGGAACCATGAACACGGCTGAAAGGAATAGGACGCACGAGAAGATTGTGAGGAATGTTTTCATTTCAGTGAATTTTTAGATGTTTGACTTTTGGACTGCTTGCTTGGCCTGCAATGTTGCAGGACCTGGGAGAGGTTGAAACGCCACTTCCCGTTCTGTGCGTTCACCTTGCCGGCGCACTCGATGGCACCCGACAGGTGAAGCCGCTCTAAGGTACGTTCTCCGCCAACTATATGGGCGGCCTTCGTCTTTCCTACCGTCATCGTCGAAGTCGCAGCGAGAATGTTCGCGAGCAACCTGTTCTCGATTTCCTTGCGCTCCATCACCCGGTCCTCCTAACGGTTACGGTACCTAACTCATTGTCTGTGCTCGTCGACCATCTGCACCCGGCTTTACGCTCAGGCAACAGACGGCTGTAGAGCGCCACCCTTATGTAGGGTGTCTTTTCTATCGGGAACTGAACTGCGTCCCCGATTTTCATATCTCGGATAGTTCCGACGATATTCTCATGTGTGGTTGTTGCTTCCATAACAATATAAAAGTGTTGAAGATTTTTCATAACAGCCGCGAGGTGAGGTGTTCACCCCACGGCGGACAAAAGCCTTTCCCGATAAATGAGTATCTTTGCTGTGCCAAACAATCAAAAACATCTTACTTATGGACTTAAAGACTTTCGTTAAAGAGACACTCACGCAGATTGCCGAGGGCGTGAATGAGGCTAAGCCTCAACTCAATGAGAATGGTATGCAACTGACTGTTGAAGCGAGTGCCTTAGGAAAAGATTTGCCAAAAGCACGAAGCGACAAGGGTGAGAAGTTCGTTTCTGTCGTCAACTTTGAAGCTGTACTTGGAATTGAGACAACCAACGAGACTTCAGGTGGCATCAGCGTGCTTTCAAGCATTTTCTCAATGGGAGGCAAGAAAGGGAAACAGGAAACATCAAACGATGTGACCAAGGTTTCATTCTCCGTCGCTCTCACTTATGGGGAACTGTAATCTTACATTGAATTTGATTTTCTCTTGGTCATCACTTGTGCAAGTTGAGTTTTCTCCATTTAGAAAATAATACTTGTCGCCACAGCTTAAAGGAATTTCAAACTCAAGCAAGGTCTCAAAAGACGGGATGACCACATTCATGTTGCGCAAGGCTACCCTTGCGTCAGTAATCCCTTTTGCCACTTGTTGGATAATGGTGTTTGTGTATTCGCTTAATATCATTGTCGTAAATGTTATGTAGGGGCGGCGACAGGATTCGAACCTGCGAAACTGGAAAGTCAGCTGTGCCCACATGGCCGTGAGCACAACCTTGACCTCTTGGTTGTACGCCGCCTGAATTATGCTTGTGCCGTTTCCGGCTTCTGTATCTTTAGTTATTACTCCGAGCGGTCATCTACGCCGCCGCTCATCGGCACCAGCCTTCGGCATGGCTGGGATTTCGCTCGCCTCCCCTCTCGCCTGGCGCGGGATTTCTCCTTATTGCCAATTCTGCTCCCCGTTCCTCTGCCTCTCGGTGGGGGACGGATTACGGCATAGCGGTACTGGAGGTTCGCTCAACGACTGGCTTAACGCTGTACAGTCAGCGCCAGTTCCGTCGGAAAGCAATAAGTCAATGAACTCTGCTGCGCCCTTACGGGCCATTTGCTCCGCCGGTTGGTATTGCGCCAACGACCTCAGAGGCTATCCAGCGCTCTGCGCTCTACATTGCTGAGCTACGGCGGATTTACTGTCGGTTATCAGATCGCCTTCGCGATTCGGTCAATCAGCTGCACGACGCTGTCATCGTTGTTAGCAGCCGCTTTTGCCACGATACATAAAACCTGCGCCTTGCTCCTCTCCTGAAGCCACCACTTGTTGAGGGAACTGCTCTCGTCCTTCTCGTCCTTCAATTCGCGCTCCAACGACTTCACCTTCTCCTTCAGATTCACAAGCTCAGCGAGGAGATTGGCGTTGTCCTCACGAAGCCCTTCAAGTTCGCTGTTCACTGCGTTGCTGTTCTCGTTCTCGTTTGCCACGTTGGCGTTCACTTTTTCTTCCATAGTCGAATTTTATTTAGTTAAACAATTTGGTTTCAATCGTTTTCTATCTCACAGAAAAGTATTAACTTTGGGTTGTGATTGATAGATAATGCAAAGTTAGTCGTTTTTGACTTATTACAATTCATTTATGACTTATTTTTGCTTGTATTTTGGTTTTTTTAACAATAAGCATATTTATGCCTAAAAATATGATGGTATGATTGAAAGAATTAAAGCGGTATTAGCCTACAGCAACATGACAGAAACCCAATTTGCAAAACGGTTAGGTGTTACACAGAGCAGTCTTAATAGAGTAATGAGGGGTGCGACAGAGATTAGTTTTAAGTTAGTAAATGCACTTTTGACTGAATATAATGAGATTTCAGCTGAATGGTTGATGCGTGGAACTGGTACTATGCTTTCAGAAGACAATAAGGCAGCCGACGCAAAACGAATTTCCGGATTGATAGACGTGGTTGCCATGCAGCAAGAGATTATCAAGAACCTCCAGGAGAAAATCAAACAACTCCAAAACCAATAATTCTGATTGCCGCTTTTCTGAAAAACAGAAAAGGTGTTTCCTTTTTATTGTCGGGAACAATTTGAAAATCAATGCAAAAGCAATGTAACAGTCTATATACAAAGCAATTACGAAAATAAAATTTGAATAAATGGCAAAAAAGCATTAATTTTGCATACTGTAACAAAAAAGGGAGATGGATATCGACTTACAAAACATTGAAAAAGAGATGGCACGCCCTATCCTCCACCTGGTGGGGGAAGTTGCCGACTCACTGCATCGCGAATGCTATGTGGTGGGTGGCTTCGTGCGCGACATCATTTTGAAAAAGCCATCTGACGACCTTGATTTCGTGACCGTGGGGAGCGGAATTGAGGTGGCGAAAGCTGTTGCAGAAAAGATTGGCAGACGCAAAGCCTCGCTGGCGGTGTTTAAGACCTACGGCACAGCGCAAGTGAAGACGAAAGGCATGGAACTGGAGTTTGTGGGAGCAAGAAGGGAATCGTATCAGCGCAACAGCCGCAATCCGATTGTGGAAGACGGCACGCTGCACGACGACCAATGCCGCCGCGATTTCACCATCAACGCCATGGCCATTAGCGTGAACGCCAACAATTACGGCGAGCTGCTCGACCCATTCGACGGAGTGGGCGACATTGAGCGCCGACTTATCCGCACACCGCTCGACCCCGACATCACCTTCAGTGATGACCCTTTGCGCATGATGCGCGCGGTGCGATTTGCCACCCGACTGGGCTTCGACATCTATCCCGAAACGATGAACGCCATCGCCCGAAATGCCGAACGCATAAAAATCATCACCCGTGAGCGCATTGCCGAGGAACTGATGAAAATCATGCGCACCGACAACCCTTCGCGCGGCTTTATGCTGCTTAGCGAATGTGGATTACTCCCCTACATCTTCCCAGAACTTGCCGCCATGCAAGGCGTGGACACAATGAACGGCAGAGCGCATAAAGACAATTTCATGCACACTATGCAGGTGCTCGACAATGTGGCCTCGCAGAGCCAAAACGAATGGCTGAGATGGGGTGCACTGCTGCACGACATCGGCAAGCCGGCATGTAAACGCTGGGACGACCAAGTGGGCTGGACTTTCCACAACCACAACTTTATAGGAGCAAAGATGATTCCGCGCATTTTCAGCAAAATGCGATTGCCACTCAACGAGCACATGAAATATGTGCAAAAGCTGGTGGAACTGCACATGCGTCCTATCGCCCTGGTGGAAGACATCGTTACGGATTCGGCTGTTCGACGACTGCTGTTTGACGCTGGCGACGACATCGACGACCTGATGCTGCTCTGCAACGCCGACATCACCTCTAAAAACGAAAGCAAGGTGAAGCGCTACAAAGACAACTATCAGCTCGTGAAGCAAAAGCTCATCGACATAGAGGAAAAAGACCGTCTGCGTAATTTTCAGCCACCTATCGACGGTACTGAAATCATGGACATTTACGGCCTCACCCCCTCTCGCCCTGTGGGTATCATTAAAGATGCTATAAAAGATGCCATACTCGACGGAGTGATACAGAACAATCGGGAAGAAGCCTACGAATACATGCTGAAAAAAGCAGCGGAATTAGGGCTTCAACCAGTGAAATAAGCATATTTGCCAAATCGTGGCAAATTATATAAATTGAATTGTAACTATAAAAAGAAGAAATAATAGTGCCGATTAATGTAGAAGACATGGTAGGAACATTCGAGTATTTCCTCGAAATTGCCGCAACGCTATTCTATGCCATAAGTGGTGTGCGCTTGGCTGCTGTCAAAAAATTTGACTGGTTCGGAGCTTACACAGTTGGATTTATCACTGCCATTGGCGGTGGTACGATGCGTGATGTGTTTCTGAAATGCCATCCCTTCTGGATGCTCGACCCATGGTATTGCATCGCCACATTTGTTGGCTTTATCCTGGTGGTGGTTATGCAGAGGAAGTTAGTGAAAATTGAAGGCACATTCTATATCTTCGATGCCATAGGACTGGGACTGTTTGTGGATGTAGGCATCTACAAGTCGCTCATGCTCGGTTTCCCGATGTGGGTGGCTATCATCATGGGCACCATCACAGGCGCAATGGGCGGTGTGATGCGCGATGTGTTTATCAACGAGGAGCCGCTTGTGTTCCGCAAAGAGATTTACGCCACAGCATGTATTGGCGGTGGCATCATATATTGGCTGGTGGGCGTGATTGGTGGCAACACCATCTCCCAACTCATGTCATGCGCAATATTCATCATCATTCTTCGCTTCTTTGCCGTGAAGCATAATCTTTCATTCCCCATACTCCACGACGACGAGAACGAATAAACCACACTCTCAAAAAAGTTATGAAGGTCAAAGTCACTAAAGAAGAAAGCAAGAAAACAGCGATACAGCTCCTGAAATACGGCGTGATAGGCGCAAGCAACACCATTATCACCGCCGTGGCATTCTATGTGCTCAACACGCTCCTGAGCGTTGCCTACGTGCCAGCAAATGCTGTGGGCTATGTGCTCGGCGTGCTCAACAGCTTCGTGTGGAACAGAAACTGGGTGTTTAAAACAAAACAGAACCTCAAACGTGAGGCTCTGCTGTTTGTGATTGGTTTTCTCGTTTGCTACGGTCTTCAGATGGGCGTGAGCGGTGTGATGCTTGAAGTGTTCGATATGAAGAACTACACACTCGACTGGATTCCAAACGCTGGTCAGAACATCGTGATGCTCGCATCTATGGTGGTTTACACCATTGCCAACTATATCTACAACCGTACCGTAACTTTCAAGGTGAAAGAATCAAAATAATCCTCGATTCACAAAGACGAATCAACATGGGCAAACCCATTAAGCCATTCGGCGTAATACAAAAAAATGAAACAACTGAAGGAGAATGAAGGAATAGAACGCAGTTTGTTGCTTGCGATGGCTATTATTGCGGGGTTAACCGTAGCTAACTGCTATTACAACCAGCCTCTTTTAGAAATGATTCGTCACGACATGGGTGTGAGTCAGCATGAGGCAAATCTCATTACCGTTGTCACACAAATAGGCTATGCGCTTGGTTTATGTCTCCTTATTCCTATGGGCGACCTCTACTCACGCCGACGCATAATCGTTGTAAACATGACGGTGGCCGCAATCATGGCGATTATCATTGCCGTTGCCCACAAGGTATGGATTGTTTGGGGAGCCTCTCTTCTGCTTGGTGCCTGTTCTGTAATTCCACAGTTCTTCATTCCTATAGCCGGTCAATATTCAGAGGAGAAGCACAAAAGTAGAAATATGGGCATCGTTCTATCTGGGTTGCTAACTGGCATTCTCGCATCGAGAGTGGTAAGCGGTTATGTAGGTGAATGGTTGGGGTGGCGTGAAATGTTTTTCATAGCAGCTCTTGTGATGATTTTGTGTATGTTCCTTACACTCAAAATAATGCCACAAATAAAAAGCAACTATGTGGGCACATACAAGGGTCTAATGGTCAGCGTTTTTAATATTGTGAAGAACAATGGGCGCATACGCCTCTATGCTGTCCGTGCCGCTTTCAGTTTTGGTAGTATGATGGCTATATGGTCGTGCCTCGCATTTAGGTTGGCACAAGCTCCATTCTTTTCAGGTAGCGAGATGGTCGGCACATTAGGTATGTGCGGCATAGCTGGAGCATTGGCGGCAAGCGGTGTAGGCAAACTTGTGAATCAATGGGGGATAAGAAAGATGAGTATTTATGGGGCTTGCTTGCAACTCGTGGCATGGAGTGTGGCCTATCTATTTGGTGACACTTTCATGGGGCTTGTAGTAGCAATCATTTTGGTGGATGTAGGTCTGCAGTGTCTGCAACTGAGCAATCAAAGTGGGTGCATTCAGGAGATACCTCAAGCATCTAACAGAGCTAACACAATATTCATGACAACCTATTTTATAGGCGGATCTTTTGGCACCTATTGTGCTGGATTGGCTTGGACGCACGAAGGATGGATGGGCGTGTGTGCTGTAGGAGCAATCTTAGCAACAATTTCGCTCAGCATAACATGTTTTAATAGGCGAAGCATTTAAACACAAATCGGTCATTAGGGGCTTGTACACGCCCTAATGACCGATTTAAGTAAGATTATTGATTCTTACACCAGTTCTATCATTTCTTCTGGAGCATTGGTGATGCACTCCAAATGGTCGGTGCGCACGATGTAGGTGTTCTCTACGCCAACTGCGCCAACTCCTGGAATCACAAATTTTGGTTCAATAGCCACAACTTGTCCTTCTTCAAGCACATCTCTGCTGCGTGGTGCCAATACTGGTGCCTCGTTGATTTCAATGCCTAAGCCATGACCAACAAATCCGGCTTTCTGCTTATGGCCCATAAAATAGTCGGTCAAACCGGCTTCCTCCACCATTTTCACAGCTTCCTCATAAAGTTGCTTTGCTGGTGTTCCTGCGCCAAACTGTGCCAATCGGCGATTGACAGAAATTGACAATTCATGTGCTTTCATCGCAAGTTCCGACACTTCGCCCACTCTAAAGCAGCGTGTCATATCGGTCATATAACCGTTGAAATTGCCACAAGCATCCACCATTACGGTTTTGCCAGCCACGATAGGTTCACCGCTTGCGCCGACAGGGAGCGAGGCATCAGCGCCAGCGCCACCCATCGCAAAATCGTAAGGCGTGGGTGAATCGGCATTGTCGCCCACCAGAATATTACCCATAAACAACTCCATTGATCCTCCCTGCACACGGAACAAGCCCAGGCAGCCCTCAAGGCGAAGCGCACGCTCAATCTCAATTTGCAGCTCCACATCGGTCATTCCTGCACGGTAAATGGCAGGAATACGCTCGTATGCGGCTTGGTGGTGAATACCGTCTTCCTTCAGCAGATTTTGCTCAAATTCCGATTTCACGCTACGCAATGCACGAAACATGGCACTGGCATCGGTAATTTCCGCTTCAGGGAACACTTGAGACAAGCGATTGTATTCAGCCACGGTCATCACATCGGTTTTCAACGCCAACTTTGCTGGCTGTTTTTCGAGCAAGGCAGGAATCATTTCCGGCTTTCTGATATAATGCACATTTTCGCATTGCTCAAAACCAACGGGGCGACGAACGCAGTAGTACGCCTTGCCCTCGGCAGAAATATAGGTGTAGCCAGCAAACACGCGTCCGCTGGTGTAGTATAGACTCACATTATCGGAAAGCAACACGGCATCTAAGCCGTTTGCCTTGAGTTGAGTGGCAATTTTCTCAACTCGCGCATTAATTTCATTTTCCCAACCTGCGGGAATGAAAGAATTATTGTTCATAATTATCTGAGATTACTTGATTTACAAAATCGTGGAATGAGGAAAACTCAATATCGGCATCGGCACAGTCGCCAAAGCCGTAGGTCATATACACAAACGGCACACCTGCGTCATGGGCATGGTTGCAATCAGATTGTGTGTCGCCCACATACACAGCACGCTTGATGCAGTTTCGCTCCATCAGCAGCTTGATGTTCTCGCTTTTCGGCTTCGGGTTCATGCCCCACGACAAATAGTCGGTGAATAGCGAGGTGGTGCCTGTGTAGCGCATGAAATTGACCAGTCCCTTACGGCTGCAATTACTTTGAAGCATGAGCGTGAAGTGCTTGTGCAGTTCCTTCAAGCCCTCAAACACTCCCGAATACAGCTCACCACCGAGCGTGGGCATCAACTGGTCCTCAATCTCCTCCAATCGGGTGAGGAACTGCTTTCGGTCAAGGTGCTTGGGCGTGGAGATAATGCCTTGGGCAAAAATCTCGTCGATGGAATAACCCATGTATTTCAGCAAATCATCTGCCTCAATATGGCCTTCAATGCCGAACTCAGCCATACACACATTCCAAATGTGGGCATACGACTTGAGGGCATTCCACAGCGTGCCATCCATATCAAATATGATGGCTTCTATGTTTTTGAAACTAAACTGATTGCTCATTTTCGGTGAGGTGTAATTGTGATTCCCAAGTTGTGGATTCCTGTAAGTGTTTTGCACCCTGTCATCGCTGGCCACACCACTATCTTGCTCACATCGTCGGGCTTAACGTCGGAAACCACCAACTGGCTGCGCTGATAATAGTCGCCAAAACCGCCGCCCTTGAAATTGCCAAACTCATCGGAAATAGCAAAATTCAGGTTCTTGCGGTCAACATTCCCATCTGCCGCAATGAAGTCGAGCACCAAATTGAGGTTGCCGTAGGAATATGAGGCGGAATGACGCACCGAGAATGTGATGTCGTAAGTGATAGCGGAATCGCCATACTCTGGGGCGAAAGAAATTGGGGTGTTTTCCATCCAACCTTCATCAGGTATATCGTAAAAGCAAGAATAAGAAGTATGCTTGGGCGCACAAGCGCCTAAGCATACCAATATCATGAGGAGTGCAAGCACACTCCAGTTCCTACTTCTCTGAATTATCTGACGCAGGTGCATTATTATCTTTACGATTATTATCACCCTGACGGCGATTTCTGCCGCCTCCTTGACGGTGATGCCCACGTTGGCGACCACCTCCAACTTGCTGGCGTGCCTCGTTGCGAGCTTGTGCTTGCTCTACATTTTGCGGAGCCTCACCACCTTCGCCTTGGCGATTCTGAGAATTTCTGCCACGAGGCGCACGCTGTTCGCGAGGAGCGTCTTTGCGAGCAGGTTTCTCGTTGGCTGGGCGCTTTTCGCGTGGTTCTTTCTCTTTACCACCACCGTTCTTAGCGGGTTTATTCTTTTTCTTCTTCTTTTTGTCGAATCGGCTAATACTGTCTTGACCAAGCAAATCGCCAAACGCCTTCATCTCTGGCTTCTTGCCGTCGGTACGTTCGAGTTTGTCGGGCTTTTCGCCCTGCTTGTTCATTTCAATCACCTCAAACACACGATAGGCACTAATCGTAACCAGATTGGCAGGGATATGCTTATCGGTGGAGTAAGTGATTTGCTTCTTGAAAATATCAGTCTTGAAGTGATAATAAGTGTTGTCTTTGGTTTCAAGAGCCACATCGCGTGGAGGCAACTGCTTCGATGCCTCAACGTAGTCGTCGACCTCGAAATTGATACAGCACTTCAACTTAGCGCACTGACCTGCCAACTTCTGTGGATTGAGCGAAATGTCTTGATAGCGTGCGGCGCTTGTTGCCACCGACACAAAATTCGACATCCATGTGGCGCAGCACAGCGGACGGCCACAAGGGCCAATGCCACCGATGCGTCCAGCCTCTTGGCGTGCGCCAATCTGCTTCATTTCCACACGAATCTTAAACACTTCAGCCAGCACCTTAATCAACTGACGAAAATCCACACGCTCATCGGCAATGTAGTAGAAGATAGCCTTGTTGCCATCGCCCTGATACTCCACGTCGCCGATTTTCATCTTCAACTTCAAGTCGGTGGCAATCTGGCGCGAACGGATCATGGTGTCGACTTCCTTTGCCTTTGCCTGCTCGAATCGCTCAAGATCCGATGCTTTCGCCTTACGGAACACGCGCAAAATCTCAGCGCCAGGCTTCAGGTTGGCTTTCTTCATCTGGAGCTTCACCAAGCTACCCATCATCGACACACGGCCAATGTCGTGGCCTGGGTTGGCTTCCACAGCCACCATATCGCCCACTTCGAGAGGCAAGTGTGCACTATTGCGATAGAATCCCTTGCGAGTGTTTTTGAATTGCACCTCCACGATTTCAAAATCGTTGCCGGGAATGTCTCCAAGCCAGTTGGTGCAATCCAAATTGCTTCGCTTTCCGCAGTCGCACTCACACTTGTTGCAAGTGAGGCACTCCTGTCCGGTGATTCCTTTCTTACTATCTTTATCGTTACTCATCATGAGGCACGATTATTTAGCGTAGCTCACAGCGCGGGTTTCACGAATCACAGTGATACGAACCTGACCTGGGTAGGTGAGTTCGTCTTGAATCTTCTTTGCGATTTCACCGCTGAGTTTTTCGGTTTCGGCATCTGAAATCTTGTCGGCACCCACAATCACGCGCAATTCACGACCTGCTTGGATAGCGTAGGTCTTCACCACGCCTGGGTAAGAGAGAGCCAAACGCTCAAGGTCGTTCAAACGCTTGATGTAAGCCTCTACCACTTCACGACGTGCGCCAGGACGAGCACCAGAAATGGCGTCGCACACTTGCACGATAGGAGCATACATGCTGAGGGCTTCCTCTTCATCGTGGTGAGCAGCAATAGCGTTGCAGATATCGGGCTTTTCCTTATATTTTTCAGCCAATTTACTGCCAAGCAGTGCGTGTGGCAATTCAGGCTCTTCATCGGGCACTTTGCCGATGTCGTGGAGCAGACCAGCACGGCGCGCCTTCTTTGGATTCAAACCAAGTTCGCTTGCCATGATAGCACAGAGGTTTGCGGTTTCGCGAGAGTGCTGGAGCAAGTTCTGACCATAACTTGAACGGTATTTCATCTTGCCAATCAGACGAATCATTTCGGGGTGCAAGCCGTGGATACCCAAGTCGATAGAGGTGCGCTTACCAGTTTCGATAATTTCCTCTTCCACTTGCTTGCGAACCTTAGCCACCACTTCCTCGATGCGAGCAGGGTGGATACGGCCGTCGGCCACGAGCTGGTGCAAAGCCAAACGTGCGATTTCGCGACGCACTGGGTCGAAACCTGAAAGAACGATGGCTTCAGGGGTATCGTCAACGATGATTTCAACGCCGGTTGCGGCTTCAAGAGCACGAATGTTGCGGCCTTCACGACCGATGATGCGTCCCTTGATGTCGTCGTTGTCGATATGGAACACTGTCACTGCATTTTCAATGGCAGTTTCGGTGGCTACACGCTGAATGGTTTCCACAATGATGCGCTTTGCCTCCTTGTTGGCAGTCATCTTTGCGTCGTCCATAATGTCGTTGATGTAAGATGCAGCGGCAGTCTTAGCCTCATCTTTCAGCGATTCCACGAGTTTTTCCTTAGCCTCGTCGGCAGAAAGACCGCTCACGCGTTCGAGGGTTTCGCGCACGCTCATTTCCATGCGGTCGAGTTCTTTCTTTCTATCGTCGAGCAATTCACTCTTATTGTCGAGCGAAGCCTTCAACTTCTCGTTTTCGGCTTGTTGGCGGTCGGTTTCTGATTTCTTGCGTTGAAGGTCGGCTTGCTGTTGCTTCACCTGAATTTCGTGTTGCTTGAGTTTTGCTTCCTCGGCCTGCACCTTCGAGAGGCGTTGGTTGGCCTGCTTTTCAGCATTACTCTTAATGGAAAGACCTTCTTCCTTACCTTTAATCACTTCATTGTTCTTCAGAACCTCTGCTTCAAGCTTCGCTTTTTCGAGGATAGAGTTAGCTTGAGATTTCGCGTTTTTGCGAGTTACGGCAAGCGTGACACCAATACCTATTACGAGTGCCACAATCACCGATACAGTCAATACTATGTAATCCATAACGGAATGAATAAATAATTGTATATATATTAATAAAAAAAGCACCGCCCACCAAGCACGCCGACAGCCCATTGGCATCGGAGTCGCTTGTAGAGAAGTGCAGGAACCTTAAATAAACAAATTTATCGATGCTTGCTATTGCACGGCACAGCAGTGCCATAGGGCATCATTTCATATCTTGATGACTATTTCATCGAGTTCTTTCTCGAAATCAGTCAGCAGGTCGTTAGTAGCCTTATTGTCGCGATACGCCTGCGAATACAAGCGCGCAAACTGGAATGCCACCTTAGCCATCACCTCTTCCGACGAATCCGTGCCTTTGAATCGTGCCATCCACTTGTTCCACAACGTGTTCACAAGCTTCTCCGACTCTCGGTAGAGGGCTTCATCATCCGCTGGAATGCTAAGGGCAAAAGGCTTAACATCAGCAATACGAATATTAATATTTTGTTTCTTATCTGTAGCTGGCATAGCATCATTCATTTAATTGAGAGATGCATTTGTCGATATCCCGCACTAATGAGGAAATCATTTTCTTGGCTTCGGCCGCTTTCTCGCTGTTGGGCACGAAATGGCGTGCCATAGTGAGGTAATGATTGTCGGTGGAGAGTTTTTCGTTCTCCTTCTTCAGAACTTCCACTTCGCCCCGAAGTTGGGCGACAACCTGCTCAAGACGCTCTTTTTCAGCATTAAGCACATGGTATTTATCTACCAAAACTTTACTTTTGGTGACAATCCGCGCAAGAGTTTCTTGTAGTTCAGAAGCCATTTTACTCCATTTTTCTACAAAATTAAGAAATTCTCACAAATTATCAGCAATAAAAGCCCTCTTTTTTCCAACAAAAAAATGATTTAAGTAAAGATTTAAGAAATAATGCGCAAATCGGTCAGAATGCTTTGCGATACTTGTCGTCGGCGCTATCTTCCATGATGCTCAGGTAACTTGCATAGCGGCTTTGGCTGATGCGCGACTCCTCCACAGCCTGAAGCACAGCGCAGCCAGGCTCGTGGGTGTGGGTGCAGTTGCCAAATCGGCAATTCTCCGAAATTTTGAATATCTCACGGAAATAGTGAGCCACCTCGGTTTTCTCCAAATCGATGGTGCCGAAACCCTTCACTCCTGGGGTGTCGATAATCGCGCCGCCGCCTGGCAAATCGAGCATTTCGCTGAATGTGGTGGTGTGCATACCGGTGTGGTGGGTTTCCGACACATCGCCCACCTTCAAATTAGCATCGGGCACAAGCATATTGATAAGCGAACTCTTGCCCACACCCGAATTTCCACTAAAGAGTGTGGTCTTGTCTTTCAACTGCGCTTTGAGCTGGTCGATGCCCTCTCCTGTGAGGGTCGACATCTTAATCACAGGATAACCGATGCTCTCATATAGATATGCGAAAGCGTCGAGCAGTTCCTTGTCTTCTTCTGCGGTGAGCAAGTCAATTTTGTTGATAGCCATCACCACGGGCACACGATAGGCTTCAGCCGTAGCAAGAAAGCGGTCAACGAAGGTGGTGTTGGTTTCGGGATTGATGAGCGTAACCACCAATACCGCCTGCGAGAGATTTGCAGCCAAAATCTGAAATTCCTTGGAAAGATTGCTGGCGCGCCGAATAATGTAATTGCTTCGCGGCTCAATCTTCACAATGAAAGCCGTGCCGTCGGGCTTGATTTCGATAGTCACGATATCACCCACAGCCACAGGATTGGTACACCGAAATCCCTTCAATCGGAAATTTCCCTTGATTTTACAATTCACCACTTCGCCCGCTTCGGTGCGGACGATGTACCAACTTCCAGTATTTTTAATTACCAACGCTTTCATCATATTGATGCAAAGTTAATAAAAAATATCATATTGCCCATAAATCAGCCCATAACAAAAAAATTGCGACTTTCTTGCGTGCGCCCGTGCGTACACAAGGGTTTTCCTCGCGCGCACGCGCGCACGCAAGTATTTCGAAAAAAAATTCACTTTTATTTATTCGCCTGATATCCTGAAGTTTAAAATAGTAATTTTATACCCATTTTTAGTAACCGTTTGATAAATAATGGGTTAAAAATTTGGACAAATGAAAGTGGTTGATTAACTTTGCATCGTGTTTTAGAACAAATTAGTAACAAAATCAATTAATTATGAACGTAGAAACTATTGGTTTGTGGGCTGGTGCAGTTTGGAACGCACTCAACGACGCAAACGGTTCATTGACTGTAAAAGGTCTGAAGAAAACCACAAAACTCAAAGAAAAAGAAGTGTTCGCAGCTATCGGCTGGCTCGCTCGTGAAGGTAAGGTTAACGTAACTGAAATTGAAAAGGACATTGAAGTAAATCTTATCTAACTCATTCCCAAGCACATAATTTATTTGTGTAAAATACTATTACAAAAATGGGTAGCAACCAATCGGCGCTACCCATTTTTTATGTTTGGCGATATGCTATGATTAGAATTTGCCGCCCATTTTCAGATAGAGGGCGTAAACTGCATAGAAATCTTTGATTTGATCTTCGGTGAACTTCTTCACATGGCTGAAGCCTCTGGCACCAATAAACACCACACGCGCCCATGTGGCATGCGACAAGGCATAAACCAAGTCCTTATCGGCAGCCGTCAATTCCTCGTCTAATGTTTCCCAATAGAAACGCGAACCGTGTTTGCCAGTTTTTGGCAAATTCACTGGTGTGAAGTCGTAACCGAAGCCATTAACAACGAACCTTAAGCTTTCAATTTGCAAGGGGTCGTCGGCATAATATTGCGCATGGAAGCGAAGTGGCTGTGGTTTGCCGTCCTCAATATCAAAGTAGAAAAACATGTCGTTGTTGGTCACTTCCATTTTCACATCTTTTGGAATCACACGATCCGACGACACACGGAGCGTTTTCGACAGTTCTTTCTTTGATTCTTTAATTTTCTCATCCACCCACTCCAATGGTTGTGGTCCCCATTGCAGATTATCAAGAGAATAGTCAATGGCTAAAAGTGAGTCGAGTTTGGCTTGCGCAGCCTCACGACGCGCCTTTCTCGCCTTCATTTCCTCCTCAAACTCAGGGTCGTCCTGTGCGCGTTGCTTCAAATAGCGTGTAATGCGCGCCTGACGCTCCTTCTCTTCCTGCAACTGGCGCTTACTCAGTTTTGCAGGCTTCTCCTCGTCTTGCGGTTGAAGATAGTAAGTGGTGTTGTCGGTCGAGTCAACCACAATCACCGCGGGCTTCTTGTGCAAGCGACGCACAGGCATTTTCGAACGCCAGTTATCAGTGTCATCATCTTGTGCAAAGGCGGAAATTGCGAATACAGAAACAAATAAAAGTAGAATTATGCGATAAAAATTTGCTCTCATTATAAATATATATGTGTATTTTGATAGTGCAAAATTAGTGATTTCCACAAACATACGCAAATCAAGCCTGCGCACTCTACATTTTTCATTTGTATAATCTGATGGCTTGCCGTAACTTTGTACATACAAATATCATTAATCCCTTATACAATCATGACAAAAATTGGATCTTTCGGCACTGAAATCGGAAAGAAAGCAATGCTTCTTGGCAGTGGCGAACTCGGAAAAGAAGTGGCTATTGAGCTTGTACGCTTAGGAGTGGAAGTGGTGGCTTGCGACCGTTACGAAGGCGCGCCAGCCATGCAAATCGCTCAAAAAAGCAGAACTTTCAACATGCTCGACGGTGAGGCTCTGCGCTCGGCTATCGAGGAAGAACGCCCCGACCACATTATCCCTGAAGTGGAGGCTATCGCCACCCCTACCCTTGTGGAGCTTGAAAAAGAGGGCTTCAATGTTACTCCTACCGCCAACGCTGCCCGACTGACAATGAACCGCGAAGGCATTCGCCGATTGGCAGCCGAAACACTTGGCGTACCCACCTCTCCTTACCGCTTTGCATCAACAGAGGAAGAATTTAAGGAAGCCATTAAAGAAGTGGGCATTCCTTGCGTGGTGAAACCGATTATGAGTTCTTCTGGCCACGGACAAAGCACTGTGAAATCAGAGGCAGACATCGACCGCGCTTGGCACATTTCACAAGAGGGCGGCCGTGCAGGAGCCGGCAGAGTGATTGTGGAAGGATTTGTGGATTTCGACTACGAAATCACCCTTCTCACCGTGCGCAACGTGGCTGGCACACAATTCTGTGAACCAGTGGGACACATTCAGCAAGACGGCGACTACCGCTATTCTTGGCAGCCACAAGCCATGGCACCAGTGGCGATTGAAAAAGCGCAAGAAATTGCGAAAAAGGTGACCGACGCACTTGGCGGATATGGCATTTTCGGCGTGGAAATGTTTATCAAGGGCGATGATGTGATCTTCAGCGAAGTATCGCCTCGTCCACACGACACCGGCATGGTGACAATGATTTCACAAAACATGAGTGAATTTGCGCTCCACGCACGCGCATTGATGGAATTACCTATCCCTGCCATTCGCTTCTACGGTCCATCGGCAAGTAAAGCCATCGTGGTGGAAGGCGACAGCAACCGTGTGGAATTTGAAAACGTGGATAAGGTGCTTGAAGAACCAGGCGTTGACATTCGCATCTTCGGCAAACCAGAAGTGAAAGGACACCGCCGCATGAGCGTGATTCTCGCCACTGCCGACAGCGTGGAAGAAGCCATCGCAAAATGCGACAGAGCCTACGCAAAACTGAAAATCAACGTTCTCCCAGCAAAATAATCCAACAAGAAATAAATAAAACAAAGGGGGCGCACACACAACATGCGTCCCTTAGTTTTTTTGGTCAGTGGATAAATACTGGGGGGACTGAAACAAAAAACATAAAAAACAGCCTTTTGGCGATGCCAGTGCTTCGCACCTGTC